>Ga0209632_10001436_pt1 | contig 24102 bp, 26 predicted proteins | sample COG_10_FD_184754 | JGI IMG/M metagenome (GOLD analysis project Ga0209632, IMG submission 184754) | Pelagic Microbial community sample from North Sea - COGITO 998_met_10 (SPAdes) (version 2) | ecosystem: Environmental > Aquatic > Marine > Neritic zone/Coastal water | place: Helgoland, sampling... | reverse complement strand
AATAATGATTGACTTCATTCATTGGTATTCCAGTTAAATCACACTCTTTTTTTAATGCTCGGTGTTGTTTTATTAGCTGGTTTTCTTCTTCGTCAAGTCTTGGTCTTGGCATTGGTTTTTAGATTAAATCCATTTTGGTTTTAAGAGTCGAATTGCTATACCTCCAAGAAGTATTACAAGCACCAGACCGCCAATCCATATAAGAGGCTTTAATAAAGTCGGGATGTAACGTTCTGGGACGATAACCGTTGTATTTTTGGCTGTGGTCGTTGCACGCAATTTGGTGATTGTTTTTTGTTGTTGTTTTATAACACTTGTCAACGAGTCCGTCACACATTCCGCCACTAAAATACTGTCCACTTTTCGGACGGTCAATTTTGCATGATTGGAACGTTTTACTATACGCTTCGCTGTCAAGTTGGCGATCGGTATCTTGATAAATACTGTGTCCGCTGGACGGTGGATTACCAATGTGTCGATTGTTTTGGTCTCCACAAAAATGGAGTCGATAATCGTTTTGGTCTCCGAGGTCGAGGGTTGGAGATTGAGTCGGGGCTTGCACGAGTTGATCAACAGCACTGCCGTGATCAACAGAAATAGATGTTTCATAATTTATGGGGGGTTGCCACGGCACCGAATGCAATGGTGAGGGTTAAAATTAAAGAGATGAAGTGTTTCATGATATTTGGTTTTAATTAACAATATTTCGATATTCTAACAAGCGACTTTTTGGGTACGCCTTGATACATACTTGGTTATTTTGGTTGCCGCCTAGCACATAGATCCAGTATTTTGTTTCTCTAATATAAATTCCAACATGACCCTTCCAACTCTTGGGGTTTTCTCTCCAAAACACCGATAAATCACCTATTTTTGGATTACAAGTTTCGACTCCAATCCCTAAAAAACTGCGTGCATCTAATTTTCCCGAATATGGTAAATTAGCCTTTATACAAACCCAATTAATAAATGCACTACACCATGCCGTTTCATCTGTTGTAACCCAATTATGCCCCATTAGTTTAAAGTATTCTAAGATTCTAGGGTTATGTTTACCTCCTATAATTTCTTTAACTCCAAACTCACCCAGTGCAATTAGTAGATGTTTCATTAGTTTTCAGCTAACTTATTTGAAATTAGAGCCTTTATTTTCCTTACAAATATTTCGTAAAACGAAGTTGCAAATGTGTAAGTCATTACATACTTAGGTAAACAACTAAAATCACATTCATTAATATAAAATGTAATTATTGAAATTATTGTTGAGGCGATTAAAACTTTATACGTTACTCTAATCTTTCTAATTGTTTTTGTGTATTTAGTGATAAATATGCCACTTAGTATAATAAGTGCAAATAGATATTTATCAATGTTCTTTTCTAAAAATTCTATTAAATATTCCATTTTGTTGTTTTTAAATTTTCTTATTTCTTTGTAATGCATGACACAGCATAAAGCATGATATTGATGTAAAAATAGGGCAGATGTTATACAGCAAACCCTGTGATAAATACGTAATGTTTAACATTAAATTAATGCTTAAAATCATACTCAGCGTTAAATACAATCTTGGATTGTCAATAGATTTATATATACCGTTAATTGCAAACAAACTTGAAATTATACTAACTATAAACAGGGGCAGGGTTAATCTGTTTTGTTCCGTTAAAAATGTTAGTATTTCTGACATGATTTAGCTTTTTAGGGTATTCTCAATTTTGCGTTTCATTAATTTTATAAAGTCCTTTGGAAACATACAAATAACAATACATCCAATAATTATAATCCCTTGTTTAGAAGCCCAGAAATAAACCATAACCTGACTCATAAACCCCATAAATACTCCTAACACAATACCACGCATCACATCCGACTTTTTAAATTCCTTTTGCACTGAGTATAATACTGCTACAAACCCCAGAATACATAATGCACTTATGACGCTTGCTTCAAGTATGACTTCACCCTGACCTAAATGTTTTGCTAGGGTAGAAGTCGATTGAAATGTTATCAATGCGAATAAGGCTTTAATTTTCATTATTATTATATTTTTGTGATGACTAATTCACCGTTTTTAATTAATTGAATCCTAAAGGAGTGATCTTTAATCTACCGTCTTTAATTGTTAATTTATAACGTATAGACTTGGACTCGTCCAGCATAATAAAAGAGTCTTGGGTTTCAATGTTCCCCATACTAAATATTTCTCCTTCAACTCGTAGTGCTGGTTCATTACTATCATTACCATTAGTACGAATAACAACACCATTGTGTGGTCTTATATCAAAACCACCAAGGGGTGATGATCCATATCTTAACGAGTGACCATTAAGTCTTATGTCTTTAGTAGCAATATGACTTCCTAAGTGGTCGCCATCACTAGAGCCTGTTGCGCCTCTAGCACCTGTTGAACCTTTATCTCCTTTTTTGCCCATAGCGCCTGTTGCGCCTGTTGCGCCTCTAGCACCTGTTGAACCTCTAGCTCCTGTTGAACCTTTATCTCCTTTTTTGCCCATAGCGCCTGTTGCGCCTGTTGCTCCTCTAGCTCCTGTTGAACCTCTAGCACCTGTTGCGCCTGTTGATCCTTTAGCACCCGTTGCACCCGTTGCGCCTGTTGCTCCTCTAGCTCCAGTTAAACCCGTTAATCCCGTTAAACCTATTACGCCCCTAGCTCCAGTTAATCCTCTAGCACCTGTTGCGCCCGTTGCGCCATCACTAGGAGCATCAATCCATTTAAGACTTGATCCTGTAGAACTTAATATCTGCCCATTTTTGCCTGCTACGTTCCCTGCATCTTTAAGCGCACCTGTGATACGCACACTTCCTGCAACATGAAGCTTGTCGGAAGGTTTATTTATTCCGATACCTACGTCGCCTGCTTTGTTTATTGAAACTTTAGGCTTATCAACATTTACAGTACCAATTACAAAATTATCTGTAGCATCATCGTGTCCTATTGTATATTGAGCATCACCTGCATTAAAGAATTTAATTTCCGTATCACTTCCAGATGGTGCATCTAATCTAACTCTAGCATCTCCTGAAATTGATTCAATATCTAATTTTTCATCAGGACTATCCGTCCCTATACCTACTTTACCATCCGATGTTAGACGCATCTTTTCGGTCTCGCTACCAGCGAGGTAACTATTATGCATCGTGTAAAACGCTATGTTTGATTGAAGGTAAGAAGGATTACTGTTCGTCCATACATTAGCTATTTTACTTGAGTATCTTCCACCTGCTCTACCCATAACAATGCCAACTCCATTTCCAGCAGATGACGATGAAGACACATTATTATGAATAAGTAATCCTGTAGTGATCTCTTCCGATGAAGCAGTTTGAACTTCTAATTTAGCAGATGGACTATCCGTCCCGATACCTACTTTGCCGTTATCTTTAATCCTCATAGCTTCTGAACCATTTGCCATAGACGCATCATAGCCAGTAATTAAACGTAAATCACCTTGATCATTTTGCACAATAACACCTCCACTATCATCTTTCATACGCATACTGGCATAACGATCCGCCGACTCTAAGAAGAGCTGTGAATTTGATTCGGATGAGGTGGTGTAAATATGTAATTTTTCATCAGGACTATCCGTCCCTATACCTACTTTGCCGTTGTCTTCAAATGTCATTAATGGGCTAAAAGTTCCACTTTGCGATTTACCAATATTAAATTTCCAACCTGAACCATCTGTATCAAAATAAAGGTTACCTCTTTCAGGAGAAGAGCTAGTACCTGCATTAAAACCTACGCTTCCTGTAGCTGCTTGAACTTGTAATTTACCTAAGGTAGGATTAGTCGTCCCGATTCCGACACTTGTACCGTTGTCAAAGATTTGACTGTCTCCAAGTGTGCCAGAATCAGTGAATTTTGATATGTAGTTTGTCGTTCCTGTTATTATGCCAGTATCTCCTTTTGCTCCTTTAGCTCCAGTTGCGCCTTTATCTCCTTTATCTCCCTTTGCGCCTGTTGATCCTTTAGCACCCGTTGCACCCGTTGCGCCTGTTGCTCCTCTAGCACCCGTTGAACCTTTATCTCCTTTTACGCCTGTTGTACCTTTATCTCCCTTTGCGCCCGTTGTTCCTTTTGCTCCTTTAGCACCTGTTGCACCCGTAGCTCCAGTTGCGCCTGTTGAACCTTTATCTCCCTTTGCGCCGTCAGTACCGTCTTGACCGTCAGTTCCATTTGTTAAATTAAGAGAGTTTAGATACTCAATATTAACAAGAGCTTTATCACTAGCAGTATCATAAGATCCAAGTGTCCCTGTATAATTAACTAATCCTGCAAAGTCGGACTCTAAAGAAGCCCCTTCATTCCAAATAAACCTTTTTTTCTTTCCCGTAGGCAATACTAAATTTCGTATATCACTACCACCGCCACCTCTAAGATAGGTGACATCGCCTAAAACATTTAAGTCGCTTGAATTTGAGACGTCAAAATCCAAAAACAATACTTCAGTCGATTCTTTAATTGTCCCTGCTTGTAAATTTACAGCAAGGTGTGCCGCTTGTGTATAATTTGATTTTGCGTTCTTGTTATTTAGTGTAACAGCTCCATCATTACCTCTTAAATAATTAATATCTTGAACTTTTGACCCTAATATATTAAGGTCACTCGCTACTCCTATAGCAAACGAAGTTGTTCCTCCACCTGTTAAATGAACTTCATTGTCAATTCCATATAAAACTAAAGAATTAAAATCCCCTGTTTTTCTAGTATCTAAAAACATCCCTTTAGTGCCTGTTTCATTATCTGTTCCAGACCTTGTAATTGTATAATGTGATCCAAAGTAATAGCCTGTTCCTGTAGGGTTTTTTATTCTTTCAATACTTTTAAATGAGTTTGCAAGATTTCCACCAAGTAATGAGTTTTCAATTTGTGATTGAAATATTGTAGAGTTAAAGGAGTTAGGTGTTGAAGCTCCTATAAATACTTTTGTCGGATAGATACCGTTTTCAAACTTTGAGGGCTTGTTAGTTATTTGCGCCCCTACATTTAAAGAAATGAGTACTATAATTAGTTTTAAAAGGATTTTCATATTTAATGTTTTTAGATTTGTTCTATTATTTCCCATGATCCTACTTCTGTAGCATCGCCAGAAACATAAGACAATATTTTACCGTAAGTTGTTTGATTTATCCATCCATTAATCGCTAAGTCTCCTGCTTTAAAACTACTGCCATCATTTCCTACAATTGGCACATGTTCAAAGCGGTTTCCTTCAATGATTATTTTTTTTCTTTCATCAGTTTCGATTTTTCTGTCCCAAATATTATAAGTGTATGAGTTTCCGTCTATAAAATACTCACTAGGTATTGTTAATTGCCACGCAAAAAAAGAATTCGTTGTAATTGTAGGATCAGATAGGTTAGCAAAAAGTTCTATCTCATTTATGTATATTCTACTATCGCTGAAATTTTCAACGTTTGAGGTATTTGAGACAAAAAAGTACAAGTCGCCTGTTGTTCTTATCAGCTCAAAAGGCTCTGTAAGAGTTAGGTCACTTAGGTCGTCTGTAACTCCCGAATTAAACTTGAACTCGTCGTAATACGTCTCTATTGCTTTGACCTCTGTAGTAGAAAGCACCTCGCCCTTTTCGTTTTTAAGAGTTAAAACCCCGTTATTGAAATCTACTGAAGTCCCTTGACTTGTGAATGATTCGGCGTTGATAGAAAAAACAAGTGTATTATCCGCTTTCCTGAATTTTATGAGGTCACCATCTACTTCACCTTTGGCTAGTAAATCGCTTTGCGAAACTATATTCGTAATAAATATATCTATTTCTGATTTTTTATAGTAGCGACTGTCGTGTGTGTGACCAATGTTTGACTTACTGTTTTGCAAGCTAATAATTGCTAGTCTGTTTAATTCTATTTGACCATTACTAACAGCTGCTGTCGCCTCTTTTGAAAACAAAACTGTGTATATAGCCGTGTTTAGTGCGGTAGAGTTCGCATAGGCAACGCCATCAACTATAAAATTAGATACGTGTGTTTTTGAAACTAATACAGTTTGACTGTCATAAGCACTTTGTAATCGTATATGAGTTGCATTTAATAAAACAGGAATGAAAGTCTTGTATAATTCCCTTCCGTTTATAGTGAATTGTGTGGGCGATATGTTAACAAACGTATATGTCATGTTATTTTTGAAATTCTAAAAGTTCCAATCGGACGGCTCCCGCACCCTTGTTTCCATAAAGGGTAGTCCGTTTTATTATTGTCAAGAAAGAGCGCAACGTCTGCAAAATATTGCGTTGCTATTTGTTGATTTAATTTGTAATAAGATGACTTTGAAGCTTGTGACACTGGCGTGCTGCCTTCGTAGTTTTTTTCTACCAATGAAAAAGACGTGTCTGTCATTGATCCAAACAATTTATATCGAGCATCTGAAAAAATTGCGAGTATTTTTATCAGCCCCACGTGCTTATAAGTAATGCCGTTTACGTCAAATTCTTTAGACTCTAAAAGGTCTGTGTATTTTTTAGTTGCGGCGTTCTTGACTAAGTCATAAAACAAAGAGTTACCTAGCAAAGGTTTTAAATCCAATGCTTCAGCATCGTCAATGTAGGGGTTGATCTTGTCCTGCCGAACCCCTCTGGCGATTTCTCTGTATAACGCTATGTCAGTTCTGCTAATTAACATCTTCTGTTTTTTTAGGAGTTATTAAAGGAATTATTTTCAAGCCTTCTTCTTTATCTACAAAATGCACCATCAATTTATTGACGATTTCGTTCACGATCATACGCTCTTTATTTGTTTGCTCTTGGTAAAACTCTTTCATTGAATTGATAGCCTGTCCTGACGACCCAAACAGTTTACCGTCTTGTGAACGAATTAACGTTGCTGGTATATTATTGAAGCACATTCTAATGTTGTCACTTACTGAATTTTCAGTATGAGCGAACAGTTTGTCGTTAATGTTACTGTCAATGTTTTTAAATAATAATTCATCCGTTATGGAATCGCCGTTGAATTCCATCTCCAAGTGCAACACACCGTCCGAGTTTTCAACCCCTACAAAATCTTTAATCGTTTCTCTAAAGTTTTCTCTCTGCGTTAATTGCTCATTATAATTCTCGTCATCTGTATTGGCATCGACCATCGGTTTTGTGACGACTAAAGTCTTTCCAAAGAACCCTTTTTTAAGCGACGTATGTTTATAAATAGCAGCTTGCGTTTCGCTTTCAGCATCCTTTATACAAGGATGGATAGGGGCTAGGGGGTAGGTGTATTTTCCAAATCTGAAATATAGTATTTGACCGTTGTATTTATTAATCCCTCCAGCTGCTTTTATTTGCGTTTCGATTATTTTTTTATCTGAATTGTAAACATCCACAACAGTGGCATCTTTTACTTTTTTGTTGTCGCCCCAGTCGTTACATGTTAGTATCTTGCCACTGTAATCATTTCCATCTTTCTTTCCGACTCGGCAGTCTGGAAGTGGAAGCACATCCATATCCATGATGCTGTAATTAGCGTTATAATTACAATGAATAAAAACGCCGTTGTGTTCTGCAATAGATTCTGAAATATCTTGACAGAATTTTAAAAGTGTGGTTTGTTTTTCTTTGTGGACGACTTTCTGATTAGGCACTTCTCCAAAACCTTTTCCAGAGATGTAATCCGCCATCAATTTAGCACATCGGGAAGCCGTCACCGATTCAGATATAATACTTTCTACAAGATCGGGGTAGTTGTTATCTACCCCGTTTAAATGTACTTTCTTTGTCTTATCGTACTTAGGTGTTTTATTAAATATCTGTAAAAACGCCGCATTCATTCTGCCCATTTTTAGTCATTTTTGGTAGGTGACTGTTTTTTGGTTGTTGCCGTTGCTTTAGGCTTTTTAACTTCTGGCTTTGGCAATACATTAAATAACCCCTCTCCACGTGGGTGGTTTTTAATAAGAAATTTAGCGTACTCCTTTGTAATATTGGTGTTTGTTACCATTACTGAAGATCCAAATTTTAACGGGATTCCGTTATATTTTGGTTTAAGTTGATATTCTTTAGGTTCTGTTGTGTTTCCCATTTCTAAATGTGTTATAAGTTTAATGTAATAGTCATTGAGACACTTTTCACAGCCTGCATTAAAGTCTGTTATGTTGAAAATCCGCTCATAGTCCCTTAAGAATTGATTCAGATACCTATTTCCATCAGCGTCATTGTCTTTAAAAATGGTTTCCTTATCCAGTCCTAACCAATTCATCATTAAGACGTCGCAAACTTGTTGTTAAATGATGTCAACGTTGTTGCATTGTCAGTATCTAGTAAGTTACGAACCATGTCATATTCTAAAGATTCATCTTTTGAAGACAGAGTAAACTTAATCATGCCGTCTTGCTCTCTGGAATTCTCAGTCATTACCGTGATGTAAACGCCTGCATCCCATCCTAAGACTAAGAATTCATCAGCTCCGTCATTTCCTTTAAAACGTCTTCGTAGAACCACCACATAAGGTTCTCCTTTTGCAAGTTTAGACACTTGTAAGCGGTTAGCTGTTGTTGGTGAAGCAATCACTCCATCAAATACGTGTCGCCACTTGTCTAAGCTGTCTGAGCCTGGCACAAATTCAGACAAGAAGCCTTGAACTTGTTTAATTCCTGACAACAAAAACCCTGTTTTTGTTGACTTACAAGCGAAGTCGTCAAACAACATTCTGTTTGATGAGTTCATAGGACTCGCTGTTTTGTCAAGGTCGTTGTGTGGAATTAATACCACGTCGTCCTCGACGCCTCCAATTCCTAAGTGGTCACAATTGACGATTATATCTCCTGCTAATCTATCTGTAAAACATCCCATAGTTTCTTTTATTTTTTTTTGTTAAATTCCGTTAGTATGCTGCTACAGTGAAGTATTCCAGTAAGTGCTTAGTATCTAAATTCATATCTACATCCATGTAATTAGCCTTATCCTTTTGCACGTAAAATGACGTTACTGTATCTAAATCAGATTCAGACAAGGTTGCCACAGGAATGTTTTCCTTTAATGTTAAAATCGCTCTGTTTGGAAGATTAAATGTCGACCCATTGTCTTGATAGCTTCTGATGTTTTCGTCCCAATCGTATCGAACAATAATTGGAATACCTCTGTATGACATCTTTGTTGTTCCGTCCGTAGTTTCTGCTAATGAGAAGTTTAAAGACTTGTTTTCTAAAGTGTTCCAATAGTTCTGCATTAGCTCTCTGGTCACAAATAGCTTAGGCTGTGCGCCTCCTGAGATCGCTTGATAAAATCGAGCGTCTGTTGCATTATGCATCTTTCTAAAAATAGTCAGTGCTTTGTCGTCTGCTAATTCCTGAGTAGTATAAGATGCCCCGTCATTTTCAGATATTTTTACATAGTTGCTCGCTGTTGTCGGGACATCTGCAAAAATCTGTTTAAACAATCCGTCTATTGGCGTAAAGTACGCTATGTCAATTCCGTTCTTAATCGACCCACCTTTTGAAACATTCGAGGCTGCTGTGTCTCCAAACCAAACTAATCTGTTTAGCATTTGTTTAATCGCTTGCTCTAGTTTAGAAACAACCAAACCTAATTCTTGACTCCCAATTCGGTCGTAAAAATCTGGATTCATACGTGATGCTTTCTTAAAAAGCTTTAAAAGTGCATTTACATCAGTTGCACAGTGCTTTAATCGAATGCCTAAAGTCACAAGCTCCCAGTATTTTTGAGTGATTGGAATGTTAAAGTCATCAATTTTTCTGTCACAATCCGTTTGCACCTTACCAACGAGTCCAGGGTTTCCGATAAACGCTATTTGCGTTTTTCTTACAACCCCTGTTTCAATTTCGTGATGCTCGGCTAAACCGCTTTCTTCTATGACGAGTTCAAAAACTGATTTTGAAACGTCATCTACTTCTGAGGGATTCATTGTTAATCCCGATAAATCAAATAATGCCATTGTTTGTAATTTTTATATGTTTGTAATTAGTCTTTGAAAAGTTTTCGTGATCCTTGCTCTTGTGGTTTTAAATTCTTTTTCTTGGTGTCGTGTTTGAAATCTGAACCAATTGATTTCTTTACTGATTTAATTTCTTTTTGTAAATCCCCTAATACGTTTTTGAAACTCTTGTTTTCTTTCTTCAATGCTTTTACATTACTTTTTTCATTTAAAAGATTTTTCTTAAGACTTTTGATTTGCAATTTTAAATCTGTGATTTGCTCGGGGTCATCTTCCTCTGCTGTTTTTATTTCTGTCAGTGCGCCTTCTGCAAATACATAGGTTTCACCACTTGGTAAAAGGTATTCTCCTTCAGCAGCTACTCCGTCCACGGATGCAAGGTCACCTACTGCGGGTGTTTGCTCGTCTGTAAGTGCCGTAAAATCCAATTCAACACCCGTTGCATCCTGTATCAATTTATTTTTGACTTTAGGATCTAAGAAAGCTTTGATTCTATCACCTAGTTTCCCTAACATAGATTCAGCTTCTTTTTTTGTCAATACTTCTTTGCTCATTTGTTCCTTTTTTTTTGGTTTGTAATATGCCACTGCCTTCATGACGGTTGCTATTTCTGTAATAAATCCTTCTTTTAAAGCATCTTCTGGGCTCATAAAAGTTTCTGCTTTCATCAGTTCTAGTGCCCTTTCTGAAGTTATATTTGTTTTTGCTGCATAGAAGTCTGCAACTTTTTGTTCTAGTTTTTTAAGATCATCCGCATATTTCTGAACCTCATTACTGTCACCACCAGTCATACCCCAAGGGTTGTGAATCATGAAGTCAGAGTTTGAAGTCATAACCCTTTTATCTCCTGCCAGAGCAATTACTGTTGCTATGGAGTAACACATCCCCTCAATAATTGCTGTCACTGGCTTTCCTAAACTTCTGATGTAGTCGTGAATTGCAAACCCTTCAGTAACATAACCGCCTGGGGAATGGATATGAAGCGTAATTGATTCAGCGTTTTTCTGAGATTCATATTGATCTCTCACTGAAGAAAGTGTGACTTCCCCCCAATCTTGTGCGTCTTTTGACTGCCAATAACCAACATCACCATAAATATAAATATGTGCTTCTTCCATATACACAAAAATAAGAGGGAAGATTACTCATTGTGTCCAGTCATATCTGGAAAATTTTTATATATTTACATATGATTGTCCTACTAGTCATTATCGCAGCCCTGTGTTTCCTATATGCTTTTGTATTAATAATGAAAGCCTGCCTACTTCTTTTAAAGGCTGCCTATTACTATGTTTTACTACTTTTAAAGAAAGAAAAAATGATTGACCGTGGCTTTGAGAAGCACGTGATTAAATCCACAGACGAATTCAAGAAGTTTGATGAGGGGTTTAATGAAGAAATTGATGATATTATTAACCCCAAACGTTTTTGGTTATAAAAAACCCCTTAAAAATCAAATAATGAAAACTATTAAATTATTATTACTTAGCCTTGTTGTATTGTGCTGTTCAAAAGACGATGAACCAATTACCACAATGGCAGCTACAGAATATGGTGTTTATGTTAAAGGTGCTACTGAAGTTAGTTACAGATTCTATGATTATCACACTGGAGAAACTTACCATGAAGGGATTACATCAAATAGTCGTATAATGTTTCCTGTAACGTCAAAAGAAAAACCTACTGGTTCTGTCTTAGGTAATATATCAAGCACTACTACTGACGAAATAATACAGGTTTTTGCGGTTATTAAAAGCGGAGATTTTTACCTCAATAGTGAGGACAACCCAAACGCCACATCTATATGGGAGTTGAATCAATCCTTTATTTTGGATGACGGTACTACTCACGAGGTAGTAATGGACATCGCTGAAAGAAGTCTTGATCTTTGGAGGAGGAGCTTCTCAAATAACTAGCTAGTCCTCCATCTTCTTAATAATTGCGTAGACACTGCTCTCACTGATTTTGAATTTTTCGCAAACGTTGGTGACTAATTGCTTGCCTTTGGCGTGTTGTTTTTCCTGTTGGTAGAACTCATATATCTGTTTGTAGTTCGTCCAATTTACAGGGACGATTCCCTGCTTCAATAAATCTTTGAAGTAATCCAGTTGTGACAGCTTGGCTATGAGTTCGTAGGTTCTCACCAGTTATTTATCGGACATTTTTCGTTTTCGCTTCTTAGTTTTGTTGATAGAGGGCATTTACATTTACCGCATTTTAACCCCTGTATTTCTTTTAATTCTTTCTTCTCTGGCATCCACTTTTCATACGTTCCCATGACTGCAAACGGACACTTGATGCATATTTCTTTACGGGTTACCGTAAACTCTGGAACTTCACCTTTTATATATAAACCCCACCCTTCTATAATGTTATTGATTTGCCCCATCAACTATATGATTGAATGAACTAACTTCTCCTATTATATCCTTTACATCTGTGACTGGTGGCGGTAGTTGTAGGTTTGCTTCTCCTACGCTTTTACCTACGGTTTCACCTATCATTTCTGAAAGCAATTTATAGTCCATTGCAGCCCCTGATCTTGGCGTTCCTGTCTGTCCTTGTATTGATCTCTGTATCAAACCGCCATCGGCTGCAAAGTTTACAGGAGTTGATAGGGGTACACCACCTGTCATTTGATTTACTGCACTCAATCCGTTGATAAGTGCTGAGGCATTTCTGTTTACTACATAGACATTCTCACCACCCTCTGCATTGACCACGGCATTTCCTGAACCATCAAACAAATCAATTCCACCTTGTGCGTGGCTGTTGCCTTGTAGGGTGATTCCTTTGGCTGCTTTGGGTGTTGGAGTACCTGATATTTTCCTAACTGTATCTAAACCGCTTTTTAAAACAACCCCTGCACTTACAACTTTTTGAATAGTTCCGAAAGGCTCTGGTAATATTGTTTTAGCCCTAAAAACCTCCGTAACTCCTTGATAAGTGTTTATAGTTGCAGAGGCTATTCCCGCTGCTTTTCCTGCTGCCGTTTCTTTACCTAGTATTTGAGCAATACCTCCCAATGTTTTTTGCGCTTGGCCTAATTTAAAATCTGCTACCGCTCTGGTTATTTCTTTTGTTTCCGCTTTTTGAGCCTTTTCAACTAAGGTTATATCCGCTCCTGCTTTTTTAGCGACTTCCAATTCTTCTGCGTGCTTTATCTTTAGGTTTTCTAATTCAATTGCCTTTTCCTCTAAGAAATTACCTTGAGCTAGTTCTCTTTTATTTTCTAAATCTATTGCTTCGGCTTCTGTTTTTTGTTCTTTTTGTTCAAGGTCTATTTCGTCTTTAGATCCCTTTGCCTCTAAGTCCACCGCTGCGATGGCTTCTTGGTATTCTTGTCTGCTTATAACTTCTTCTTTTAAACGTGTGGCTAAATTACTACGCTCGGCTTCTGCAACGGCTTCAAGTCGTGCCTTTTCCTGTGCAACGAGTTCATCGGTTAATAGTTGCCCTTGGTCAATTCTGGATTGATTGACAAACTTAAATAGTTGGAGTTCTTGATCTGCAAAATCAACTGTCAATTGTGCTTGTTGTTCAAGAAAATTGTTTTTGATTTTTAAGGCTTCAAGTTCTCCCTCTACTTGTGTTTTCTTTCCTGCCTTTATTTGATCGTCAAGTAGTGTAAGTTTTTTATCTCGAATGTCTTCTTGAAGTTTCAAGCCCTGTTCTAGCGATTCTGCTTCCCCTTTGTTCTGCTCGATGAATAAATTTAAACGAGTTTGGGTTTCTTTTATGGCTTCGTCCGTTAATTTCTTAGCGTCATTTAATTGTTTACTTACTGCTGCTTTTCGTTTGTTTTCAATTTCGTTATTTATTATATTTTTCTTATTTCCTAGTGTTGTAAGTTTTTCCTCACTGGCTTCAATTTGTGCGTTGTTACTTATAATTGCATCTGCTATTTCTTGTATATCCTCATCAGTCGTTTCGGATATTCCTATGTTTCTAAGAGTACTCTCAAATTTCTCTGTATCTCCTTGTGAGTCAATAAAGGCTTGTTTTATTTTATTTATACCTTCAACATTACTTTCGTAAGTACCGCCTAATTGTAGGGCGTTTTTTAATCTAATGTTGGCATTTTCGTTTTCAATTTTTATCTGATCTTTTTCTAGTTGAATAGCTTTCTCTATTGCTGCTTGTCTAACTTTAATACTTTTTGAGGTGTCCTCTGCAATTTTATTTTGTTCTTTTACTTGCTTGTTTATCAGTGACCTCGCTACAGATATTGCAATTTGTTGACGTTCTAGTTTTCTTAATTCATTTTGTAGCTCAATAACTAGTTTTATTTCTCTTGATAGCTCGTCTCCAACCCCTGAAATAGCTTTTTTCATGTCATCAAAAGCTCCTGCTTTATCACCTGAAAAGAACTTTGTAAACGCTCCGAATAATGCGGACAGTCTGTCTTTAAAAACATCTACAACAGTGCCTAATACAGCCATTGCTTTACTTACAAAGTCCAATCCTGCCTGTGTACTACTTAACCATGCGATTAGCGAACCTAACAAAACCACGATTGCGCCAATCCCTGTGGAGATCAAAGCAATTCTAAAGAGTTTTAAGGCTGCGCTCACGAAGTTTGTGCCTATTGCTGAAGCTTTTTGCGCTGCTGAAAACCCTTTCGTGCCTTTAGTTGCTGCTATGTAATTGGCTTTGATTCCTTGTAACTGGATTTTAATGCTTTTATAAATCGGTTTAAAGAACAATAAAACAGTTTGTAAGGTTCTTTGCGCTTTACTAAAAAACGAAGACTGTGAGGCTGCTTCTTTAAATCCTTCGCTGTATCTTCCAATGTTTGCAGAAGTGTCGCCTACGCCTTTTTGAAGTTCGTTGACACGGTCTTTTAACACCTTGTGTTGATCTGCTAGTTTTAAAGACTCCTTAGAAGTTACCCCATATAGATTCCGAGTCTTCGCCCATTCCTTATTTAGAATTGTCAAAGCATTTCGACCTTGCTCAACTGTTTTTATCTCCTTGCCTTGAAGGGCTAGAAGCTTGCCAATTTGGGTTTGCGCTGCATTATATTCCTTACTAGAATTTTTGACCGCTGCGGCTGTTCTTACGTAAGCCTCCGACGAGCTATCGCCTGCCTCTTTGAACTCATTAAGTGTTTTTTTAAGGTTGTCGGCATTTATCTTTAGTTGAGACGTGGATTTAATCGCTGCATCCACATCGATCTTTAGTTCAAATACTTTTATTTGGTCTGCCATTATATCGCTATTATTTCAATATCTAAACTTTGGGTTACTGGTGCTATTTTTCTTAAGTACATGTGAATTCTCTTGGGTGCAATTCTTCTTATAACTGGAGAACAAGTGTCGTTTTGATTATCGAAATCAGTAGACGAGGTCGTAATTACAGGGATTAATCTTTTGTTGGCTAAGTTTACAGAAAAGTTTATCTCTATCAAACTGTCATAAGTATTGTTTCCAGATAAATATTTCGCACTTTGAATAATATCGCTCTGTGGGTTTCCCTGTGGATCTCTTATATCTATATTTCCACTTGACAACCCTACGTTAACTCCTGTTATAACTCCGTAGAGAGGGACTGATCCTGCTATTGTATTTAGATATTCTTCAAGGGTTTGGGTAGCGTTGTATTTTGCTTTTTTGAGTTCGTCACTGATCCAATTGAAGTGTGAGTCTCTGTATTCCCTTAATACCTCACGAACCATTGAGGCAAGTATTTCTTTTTGCGTGTTGTCGTGAATATTTTGATTTACGAGGTTTGTTAAATTTTCTCTGCTTTTTCTACCCATTTTTTCTAGTTATTAAAATCATCATTGAAGTCGTCGCTAAATTCTCCGAGCTTCTCAATGCTTCTTATTTTTATTAATTCTACTTTTATAATTCCTGTTTTTGTGAATTGAATTGACTTGCTTAGATAAAACAGTCCCCCTAATTGTTTGATGTATTTGAGTTTGAAAAAGTCAAGTCTGTTCATGTCTAAAACAGAGAGAAATAACTCGACTTTTAATTTTTGACCATAATTAATCATTGTTGAAAATGCTTTGTAATTATTTGATAATAGACTATTCCATCCCAAATCATCAAATGACATTAAAGGAACTTCAGTTAATGGAGTTTGTCTGTCTCCAGTTGCCCCTGCTACCCTGTATTCTATAGTTTCTAAACTTCTTTTGACTTTAAAAAAGAAAGGGGTTGTTTTCTTTTTCTTGACACTTTTGAGCGTTCCGTCTTCGTTGTATTCCTTGGTGTAAAAATCACATTTTCTCAATATATTACCGCCTATAGTTGTGTTAGATCCTGACGGTGCTTTGTAAGGACGTTGAATTAATGTGGTTTCATCCGCTATTGTTTGGTCATCCACTCTTAAATTACCATCTGCGAAGGTGTCTTCTGGATTGTCGTACTTGTATTTAAAACGATTGTTTCGGGCGTACCTCCCAATCTTTGAGTCTTGCTCAATGAGTTTATGAAACTTATGCGACCAGTCTTCGTATACAGTGTTATCTTCTATTGCGTTATAGTCCTTGTACTTTGCTAAAGGGTCAAGTAATTCATTGAAGCTTATAAATTCGCAATCCAATTGATTACGTCGGTACATGAGTCCGTAGTGGTTCATGACGTCTTTTATAAAATCCTTTTGTTTTATTTTGGATAGGTAACTACTGAAGTTGACACTGGTTACATTATTATCTAAATACAATTGAAGATTAATATTGTAAGCATAAGACGACGCATTGTTTTCTGGAAGTGTGATAACTTTGATTTGAAGGTCGTCTGATTCATTTAGGTAAATTTTTTCAGTAAGCCCTATGTAGTTTATAAGATCATTAAAATTATCATCAATAGTTAAAACATTCACGCCATTAATTTCAATGAACATTCCTGCGTTTTCCGTATTGTTATTGTTAAATGTTCCGTTTAAATTTATTTTATAAAAGCCACTTTCTTTGATTATTACTCGTGATTGATTCCCTGAAACTATGTTTAAGTAATCGGGGTCAAATACAGAATTTAGGTTGATGTACTCTATTATTTCACCATCTAATTGATTTACTGTTATTATCTGTCCTAAAATTGTGAGTGTTTCTCCTTCAAAGTTTCTATTTTTATTTCCTGTTGCTTCTAGTTTTTTCTCTGGGTCAATACTTTCTTTTGCTTCTGAAAACCCTTCGTCAATAGTGATGGCTAAATCGCTCCAGTCGTCTGTTAGAAATGGGTTAAAGTCTTCTCGACCCCCACGCCCTGCATAACTATAAGTGTAGCCGTTTTCATTGAATATTTTGTTCCACAGATATTTTACAAACAGGGAAGGTATTTGGTAATTAATTTCAATCGCTCCGTCTAATTTGCCATAGTCTGCAACCGCATAGACATAGTCCGTATTTGTAAATGAGTCTACCCACGTCTGGGGGTTCAAATTATGCCCTAGTGCTTGTAAGTTTAAATCTGCTATAGACTTGTCTCCTATCTTATCAAAGAGGTTTATGTTTTCATTATATACATACAAATTAAATACGTCCGTGGTGGGTTTAAAGTAGGCTATACCATTGAATACGGTTTGAATTCCTTCTCGGTAGATATTTACGTTGTGGACTCGGTACGGGGTTAATGAGGTATTGGCAACCATTCCCATTCCTTGTAAGATTGCTACATTCTTAGGGGTTCTAGGGAGTTTAAAACTACTTGTGTAAGAGGTTTGTCTATTCTTTATATCAAAGAAATTATTAACCTGTCTAGTCTCTGCGATCTTAGTGTCCGAGTTGGTGTCTAACTGCTGTTCGTTTATGTAAATATCAACCTGCATAGTTCTGAGTATAAAGTTCTGGGAGTTCTATTTTTAGTTTGTACTCGCTGATGATGTTTTTAGTGTTGTTGACTTCTTGGGATATTTTTCCTGTATCTATTTCGACCCAGTCTAACAGTTCAAAAGGTTGTAATTCCAATTGATTAAAGTATAATACTTTTGGGCTTGTGAATATCTGAGCGATCACGAAGCGTTCGTGTTCTGTTAGATACCCTGTTTTGATATTTAGATAATTATTTGCAGTTTTCCCTGTCTGCGTCACTCTGTTTGCTGAGGCTTCTATGTTTTTAAAGTCACTGTTTAAGGCTTTGTAAGATTTGGTTTTAACATCTTCCTGAAAGACAGGAGAAAAACGCCAGTACGACCACGCTCCGTTTTGGTTGAACCATTTCAATAAGACACCACATGACACGGCAACCTTTTTAATGAATACGTTTGCCGTGACTTCATCGCCTACAAATTCTAACTCGTTGATTCCTTCAAACAAAGGAAGCTGACCTTCAAAACCTAGGTTGTTATTTTCTCCATTCGATAAAAACACACGGTTAATTCCCTTTGAAAGTGTTATGGTGTGTGTTCCTGTGGTGCGCTTGTTCTTGATTGTGACCGATCTAGCTGCGTTTGAATAGATTGATAAATCAAAGGGGTGTCCCTCAAAGTAGGTTATGTTTGAAACGTTGTCTTTTGATGGCGATAAAACCCGTATTACATCACTTACCGCAAACTTGCTTCTAATTAATTGTAATACCCCTTTGGAATAGTTATAAGTTTTTACCAGAGTTTCAGATGAACCGCCTGTTTTGTAAACAGTAATAGTGAAGCTTTGCTCGTTGTATAGGTCTGGATCTGGAAACACAAAAGAACTTGGCATGGCAACAATACTATCTCTAAAATTATCAAGATTATTATTCACTGAAACGACTTCTTTCAGATTGAAAAAAAACACGCCTTGGTTTGGTATGATTTCAAACGTGAATGTTTCGATTAAGATTGTAGCACGTGCTGCTGTACCTACATTGGTTTCAAATTCAATTACTCCGTTGTTAAACGTATTTAGTAGTGTGCCTTGTGGTTCGGATGTTATGAGTATTGCCATTATGCTGCGATTTTAATATCTTCTAATACTTTAGTGATCTGTGAGTAAAAATTGTTTATGCTGAATTCGCTGACGTTGTCAATTATTTGCTGAATGCGCTGAGGCGTAATGACTGCTGAAACTAATTCAGTACCTCCGTCTTGGTAGTACTTTGTGCCACTCTTTGCTATCTTGCGAGCAATTAAAAAAGCAAGGCTACTAATGCTGATACTATCAAAGGGTGTGATTCCTTTGTCTTCAATCCATTGTGTGATGGCTGCGATAGGAGGGAACTTCCCTGGGGCTCGTCCTTCTACTAGCTGTTCTGTATAGTTTTCACCATAGATTGCTGCGGTCAGCCCTTTGGCTTCAACGTTTAAAGAGTCTCTCCAATTGCCACTTGCCTTCATTCCCAGTTCATTATGCTTTGCAATTAAATCAACTTTTAAAGAGTCGAATTCTTCTTGTAATTTATGAGATTCGTCCATTATCCTTTTAATATAAATTTCATGCTGACCCCATCACCGTTGAAATCAAAAACGTTTATAACTTCTATACTTCTCCAATCTGAAATTGTAAAGTCACACCTTAGATTGTTATAGAATGCTCCGTATAGTATTTCATTTATTGGATCTATATATTTTATTTTTCGGTCTGCATAGGTAGTTTCATCAAGGTCTGATTTTGTGAGTACCATAAAATTCCCAGAGTATTCGATGAACTCGGTTGATTTCTTGCCACGTATAACAGGGTCAAGGAATAGAAAGGTTTCACCCACGCCCACACCTTCCATGGATTCAGTTATAAAGTTAGCTATGCCTTGTAGGTTTTGATAGCTCCGTGGAGCGTTTACAAACGTCCACCCTCGTGCGACTGCTATTGTTTCTAATATAGTTTCTAGTGTCATCTATTTAGGTTTTGTTATGTTTTGATACTCCCTTCGGACTTCTCCTTCTATTTTTTGATACAGTAGAATAGTGAATACTACATTATAGTTCCATTTCTCTATCTCCATTGGAGTGGTGCTGAATTTTTGAGCTAGGTTTATAAGTGTTGTCATTTCTCCAAACACGTATAATTTTTTAACCCCCGCCATTTCAAGGTCTGGATCTGGATCTGGAACAAGCATCTTTTCCTTCTCAACTAATGCCATTTCCTGTTCTTTGATCCAGTTGAGCGCATAGAAATACTGTGTAATATCTGAGTTTAAATATTTATCTTCCTTAACTCTAAACACGGTTTTGAAACACTCCAAAAGGTTTATATAGGTAGGCTTTTTAAACGCCCGTCTTATTTGGGAAACTTGACCAAACGTTAACTCTCCCAAAGACTTAGCCTTATAGTTTAGAAATATGTCTTCGCTCTTCATAATACTTTGCAGCTCTACGTATTTGGCAGCTTCATCTTCCTTTAATTGAAAGAATTGCTTTACTCGTATTTGATTAAGGTTAAACATATATTTTAACTGTTTGGTTTGAGTTTTTAACTTGATACAACGCATAACCACCAGCATCAGTAATATGGTCAAAACCACTTTCTTTGTCTGGTCGTCCATTTTTATAAGGCATCTTTTCCAATGCTTCTGTATAGTCAATACAGTTGTTTGTGTTGACGTAATAAGATGTTTTTCCTTTAGCGTTTAGAAGCGATGTGTTAACGGTTGTGATGCGGTCTCTAACACTGGGGTTCTTAGAACGTACACGAACCGTTAAGCCTGCCTTACGTAATAGTTTAATATCGCTTTCTCCTGCGGTGTTACGAGCGTCACCCGATGCATCTGGGTAGATTACTATTTTATGATTAGTATAACGCTGTTTAATTATTGTTATAATGTCTGCCGTGTCGTATGCCTTGGTTATTTCTTCAACTGCTGTAATTATTTTATCGTCAGTTACATGAATGACAGCCGACATATTGGTGATGTTGAAGTCCATTCCAACGTGTAGCACTTCTTTTGTTTTGATAGTGCGGTCGGAGTGGTTGCGCTTTCTGTCAAACATATTGTAAACATTTCCAGAGGTCATGTTAACGAATTCACCATCTATGTACGCTTGCACCTGTTGGGGCGTGTATGACTCTAAGAGGGACTCAATGTAAGATTCAGATATATAAGGATTGTTTAAAGTACTTACTTTTATCAATAGTTTGTTGTCCGATGCTTTGGTGACAAAGAAATCATATAGAAATTTGTAACCCTCTGGGGTTGATACAAAGTCTAATTGATTTGGTTTGTTGTTTGGCAGTACAGAACGGTTACGTGCGATGACTTTTACGAACACGTCTTTCATTTTCGGAGTAGATAACACATCAGCTTCATCAATCAATGAATACCCGACCTCATACCCTACAATGAGATCAGAGTTATCCATCGACCGCAAATATATCATTCCGTAACGAGTGGTAATTGTCTTGTCGCTTTTGTTTAAAATATAAGTGATCCCGTAATTAGTTAGAATTTCTTCAAACTTTGGGATTGCAATATCTCTTATAAGCGGATAGGTTGGAAGATAATAGGCGATACTAGTTGACAATTGCCTGTGCTTTATAGTAGACTTAGTGACTCCTATAAAGGTTTTTCCAGAGCCATAACCGCCTATCAGACCAGTATGTCTATGGGTTGAGCTTAAGAACTCCGCTTGTGCTGCTAGTATTTTAGTTCTTTCTTCCATCAATTATTTCAAATGTGAAAGGTTTTTCGTCTTTTATGTCCATCTCAATAGCTTGTTTATCTCCGTACTTCTTAGGATTCATTTTTGATAACGCCCATTTTCGTGCGTCAACTCTTAACCTGTCCCTTTGTATAACGTTATGGTTTGTTATTACTTTTCCTTCGTCATTTATTATAATGTCATCAGCAGTGGCGTCAGCTATCTCAATAATTTCATCAAAAATTAATTCTGACCTATCATTACATGCGCGTACGTATTGGTCGGATTTGTCTTTGTCTTTACTTATCCATTCATAAAAAGTACTTCTATCAGGTTTGTCTGTTTGTCTTAAAACTTCACGTAAAGATTTCCCCTCAGATATTTGATTTGTAACATCCTTGAATATGGTTTCGATTTGTTTTTCACTGTAAGCCATAGCCTTGTATTAAATTGTTAACTTTTAATAGAAGCGGCATTTTAAAACATAAAAAACCACTAGCACGCATTAAATTATTCATTTAAATGGGTGTAGTGGTTAATGGTAAATATAGTTAAATAAACTGAATTAATTACATTGTAAAGAAAATAAATCTAGCTATTAAAGTATTTCCAATTAAATAGTGTTTATTTTTGTTGATAGGAGGTGACATTCATTACAAATTTAATAATTAGATCGCTTGAGGGTTTGGTATAACTATTCCCAACAGCGAATAAATCTTATTTCTTTTATCACTAATTACTTTGCTATTCACAAATTTTTTCGTACCTTGATAATACGTCTTGTAAGTAAATTATTTTAGGGTTATTCTCTAAAATCTCTATTTAGCTCATAGGTTAAAAAGTAATAATAAAAGGCAGCCTTAACAAGTTTATTCATTTTTCTTTTTCCAGAAAGTAAAAGGCTAAGGCTTGATTCGTCAATGGATAGTTGTTTTATAAGATCGCTTCTTTTTACCCCAAATTCATCCATTTTGTTTTCCACCCATTCTAGCGAAACAATATTAACATCTAAAGAATAAACAACGGGAATTACTTTCACTTTTGGGAGACCTGAATTTGAATACAAAAGCTTTGCACGTTCCACTAATTGTTTTTGATTTAGAATATAACCATTATACAAGTGTTTCTGTTTTATTTTAACTTTAGTAACTACGTTGTTTTGGTCAGTCTCCAGGACTTCAATAAAAAGACCAACACTTTTATATAATGCCATTGTTTTATTGAACAACACTTTTGATGATGAGATTGAGTTAACGGGATTTTTAGTAATATTTGATTCTCCAGACATGATATTTGATTTTAAAAAGCAAGGGCGAGAGCCTTTCGGCTCTCTAAGTAATTTCTATTTGAATAAAATTTGTTAAGTCAAAAATTGCAATTTGTTTGTTTTGTTTAGCAAATTCAATCGCTGGTTTTAACTGTTTAAAAACTTTAACACTATCAAAGTAATAAAGTTTGTTTTCTTCATTTAGCCAACCACCTATTATTTTATGGTGTTTTAATGCGTGGCTAATTGCGAGTTCAAGTCCTGCCGTTCCGAAACAATTTTGAGTTTCTAAGAAGGCGACACAAATACCAAATTTAATTGGTTTGAAAGTTTCAATATTTAAAGTGAAACCGTTTGGATTGTTTTTTGAGTATTCCAAAACTCTGTCAATGATTTGTTTCATTTTTTTAACGTTTTAAGTTTATCAATATTTCAAAGAACCCTTGCTATTATTATAATATAAATATAAGAAAAATCTAGCTATTAGCAAAGTTTTTTATGTTAAATTTTTATATTATTTTACACTATAAAACGTATTGACAAGATACAAAAAAAATTGTGATTAGCAAAGTATTTATGGCTTTGTTTTCTTTATGTTAAAGGTCTAGCATTATGGGGGTTTGGTATAACTATTGAGGATATTATAGGTATGTATTTATCAGATGGAGAAATTTTAGCAATAATACTATCATTGATAGCCGTTGCGGTTATGATTGTGATTGCTAACAGGTCTGAGAGATAAAACGGATTATTAAATCTATTTATTATTAAGCTTTTAATGCGTAATCTGAAAGGTGCTAACCTTGACAGTAGACTAATAATTACAGGACTTGGGAAACAATAATTAGGTAGTTAGCGCATTAGGAGTTTATAAAAACCCACACAAGTACAGGCGTAGAGCTTTGAGTTAGCCACAATGCAAAGAAAAATCATAACTGAATTAAACTGATGGACGAAAAAATAATACCGTTTGGAAAATATAAAGGAAAACCTGTTGAAATTTTAGCAACAGACAAAAATTATGCGGAATGGTTAATTGCCCAAAGTTTCTTCAAAGAAAAGCACGTAAATTTATATAATGTTGTAATTAATAATTTCAGAGAACCAGTTGACACACCTGAACACAACAAACTTCAAATAAAATTCCTAAAACCTGAATATCGAGTTAAACTTGCTTACATCGTAAATCCGAACTTATTCGAGTACAATTCTGAAAAGATAAATCGTGAAATGAATAAAATATTAGATAAAACGGACGACAAAAAAAGCGAATATTTTTTGAACTCATTAAAGAACCCTGAAGAAAATCACAAATATGGACTTTATACAACTCGCCTAATGAGTTATTCTACGCCAGTTTTTGAAAGTGTAGATGCGAATTATTGTCTTTGGTACGGAATAAAATTTGATTACAG
>Ga0209632_10001432_pt1 | contig 24116 bp, 14 predicted proteins | sample COG_10_FD_184754 | JGI IMG/M metagenome (GOLD analysis project Ga0209632, IMG submission 184754) | Pelagic Microbial community sample from North Sea - COGITO 998_met_10 (SPAdes) (version 2) | ecosystem: Environmental > Aquatic > Marine > Neritic zone/Coastal water | place: Helgoland, sampling... | reverse complement strand
GAAGTACCAAAAGCAGAAGTATCACCAGCAGAAGTATCACCAGCAGAAGTAGAAGCAGCAGAAGTATCACCAGCAGCAGTAGCACACAATACAAGATCCAACAAACCCGCCATCGTCACCGGACTACTTAAAGGAGGATCATTAGAGGAATCAGAAAAAACAACAGGAGTAAGAGAAGAAGCACTAACAAACCAAGAAACAGCAGAAGTAGAAGCATCAGCACCAGAAGAAGTAGCAGCATCAGTACTAGAAGAAGCAGCAGTAACAGAACCAACAGCACCAGCAGAAGAAGTAGCAGCAGCACTAACAGACCCAGCAACAGAAACAGTAACAGAAACAGAAACAGCAGAAGAAGCAGTACCAGTAGCAGCAGCACCAGTAACAGATCCAGCAGCAGCATCAGACCCAGCAGCAGAAGAAACAGCAGCACCAGTAGTAACAGCAGATACAGAAGCATCAGCAACAGAACCAACAGCAGCAGCAACATCAGAAGACACAGCAGGAAAAAAAGAGATTTCTGAAATGTGTCAAAAAGTGAACAATAAAGTAAAATCTGACATTACTGATAATTTGTGTAAAAAATTACAAAGTTTATTAAATGAAAATGAAAAAACAATTGGAGGTTCACATAAAAAGTCACATAAACATAAAAAGTCACATAAACATAAAAAGTCACATAAACATAAAAAGTCACATAAACATAAAAAGTCACATAAACATAAAAAGTCACATAAACATAAAAAGTCACATAAACATAAAAAATCACATAAACATAAAAAATAATAATACTGTATTTTTAAAAAAATATAGATATATAATAAAATAATTAAATGATGAATAATTCAAAAAATACATCATATAATTTAATAACAAATAAACAATTAACAGCACCAGTCGTGCCACTCAAAATTAATTATAATAATATAATATTAACAAATGATAATTATTCCCATTTATCAAGAGAAGACTATATCTCACAACCGCAATGCGATAAAGAGGAAGTTCCTCCAAAAGTTAATAGAGACCTAAAACCGTCTATAGAATTTAGAGAGGGAATTATTGAAGAATCATATTGAAAAATGCAAATAAATATTTTTAATTGACATTATTATTACTACAATCAATATTAATATAATTTTTCCCATCTTTGTATTCAGTTTTTAATTGATAACTTTTTGCAAAAATCAAGCAATTTGAAGCATCAGTTGTTGCCGGAATAAATTTAAAATTATCGTTGTATTTATAACCATTATTTTTAGTAGGATTAAAAGAACTAATAGATGAAGATAATTTAAATTCATTAAAAATTGTTTGTTTTTTTTTTTGAGAAATATAATCTCCCGAATTTCCTTTTTTAATTAAATTATTAAAAATAGAAGACATTTATATATATATTATAATAAGTATAAAATATATTTATTATATTTATTATATTTATTATATTTATTATATTTATTATATTGTATTAAAATATAAATGGATATAACAACATTAAAAAGGAATTATAATACGAATTTTAAAAATTTATTAAATTATGTAAATTCAATAATTTATCGTATTCGTAGTATGCGTTTACCATATTATGTAAAAAAATATTATATAAATTTATATAAAAACTATTTTAAAAATCAGCATAAAACACTGAATAATAATTATCATACTAGTTTGATTGCTTTATTAAATCCAGGCGAAATAAATATTACTAAAAATAAAAGAGCATTATTGATTGGAATTAATTATATTGGAACAACGAATGAATTAAATGGATGTATAAATGATACAGAATCAATTAACAATGTATTAAAAAATACATATGGGTTTGAAGATATAAATATTAATACCATAACTGATATGACTAAACAAAAACCAACAAGAGAGATAATATTAGATTCATTTAAATCATTTTTGGAAAGTGGCAAAGAAGGCGATTTATTATTCTTTTCGTATAGTGGACACGGGTCATCTACATATGACCGAAACAACGATGAGAATGACGGAAAAGATGAAATGATTGTAACCTCAGATTTAAGAGGAATTTTGGACGATGAATTGAAATCTCTCGTACAATTGCATTTGAAGAAGGGTGTTACTCTCTTTGCATTGTTTGATTGTTGTTTTAGTGGAACTGTATTAGATCTTAAATATCAATATTTAGATAATTTAGAAAATAATACATTTACCGAAGATAATAATGATGAAGAAACAAATAGCAATGTTATTATGATAAGTGGTTGCAATGACAATCAAACAAGTGCTGATGCTTATATGGAAAAAAAGTATCAGGGGGCAATGACTTGGGCATTTTTGAATGCATTAAATAGTAATAAAAATCTCTCATGGAAGGAGTTATTAGTTGATATGAGAGATAAACTAAAAGAGTCTACCTTTACACAATTGCCACAATTATCATCTGGACGTGTTATTGATATTAATAAAGGAGTTTGTTTTTAGTTAATTTATTATAGAGGTTGACCATTTTATTAATATATATAAAATATAAATTTAAAAATAAGACAACAATACTATATAAGTAATATAATATCTAATGCCTTATTTAGTTAAGGGGAAGATGCGTTTTACTGATGATGATATCAAAATGAGTGATTTTACACAAAATGTAAAAAATAAATACAAGAATACAGAAAAAAGTACATTATATGAAATGCTTAACCAGCAGTTGGTATATCAAGAGTTATTGAGTGACGATAAAGAGATAAATGATAAGTTTGATACAACACAAAATATTAAAATATCATTAGCAAATTCATTATCAATGTTGTCGGCAATTTCAGATAAAGAAGGATATACATTAGATGAACTTATAGGTTTTTTCATAGATATAAACAATTAATAATAAATAATTTATTTTTAAACCATATAAAAATTATGATTTAAAATGTATTAATTATCGTATATTAACTAATGGATGAAGATAAAACACATAAATGTTATCATCCTGAAATTAAAAAAAAGATGGATTTTTTTTTAAAATCGGGAGATATACCTAATATAATTTTTCATGGACAAAGTGGTAGTGGAAAAAGAACACTAGTTTATGATTTTATAAATAAAATTTATAAAAATAATAAAGAATTATTAAAAAATAATGTGATGTATGTTAATTGTGCACATGGTAAAGGTATTAAATTTATAAGAGACGAATTAAAGTTTTTTGCAAAAACGCATATAAATGTAGAATATTCTGGTAATTTTAAAACTGTAATTTTGTCAAATGCAGATGAATTGACAATGGATGCTCAATCTGCATTAAGGCGTTGTATTGAATTATTTAGTCATACAACTCGTTTTTTTATTATAGTTGAAGATAAATATAAGTTATTAAAACCAATATTATCGAGACTATGTGAAATTTTTGTACATGAACCAATGATAAGAGGTAAAAAAAAAAATTTACATAAACAACAAATTCAAACAATGTTTAAACAAATACCAAATAAAAATAAAAAATTATATAATGTAATTAATAAATTATTTGAATCAATAAATAAAAATAATACAACTATAATGGGTGAAAATATAAATGAAACAGCATCGTATTTATACGAAAATGGATATAGCGGTATTGATATTATAAATTATTTAGAAAATTGTAATCACGTAGACGAAATGCAGAAATACAAGATGATACTTGTATTTAAAAATATAAAAAAAGAGTTTAGAAATGAACAATTATTTATGTTATTTATTTTAAATTTTATATTGATACGTTCTGATGATGATTTAGAAAATATATCATTTATGTAAAATGGATGATTTTAATATGGCAAGTTTAACAGAATCAAAAAACGAATGGTGTTTAAGATTATTAAATATATTATCACCGACAATTACGCAAGGATTACGCTCAATTTATGAAGAAGCTGTTTCATTATGTAAAAGTAATAACGAGAACGATAAATATTTAATGACATTCCAAAATTTTCTTACACGTGTTCCAAAGTGGAATTCATCTATTATTGATGATGAAAAAAATAGAATAATAGAACAATCTGCATGTACTTATTTAGAAGATTTAATAACATGTGTTCATATTATTCAACTTAAAGCATTAACATGTATTCGTGTTGGAACCAAACAGAAAAAAATAGATATTAACATACCGTCGTTACCGGATTTTATACATAAAATCTACATACATGTTGCACGTAGTGTATATACAAACATATATTTATTTGAAAAGAATATTGCTCCATTGCAAACACAAAAAAATAACCGCGAACTTGAATTAATCATAAAAGAATGTATATTAAATTCAATAAGAGATAGTATACCAATTGAACATATATTACGTTCTTATATGGATGAAACAGAAGAACAAAATGTAGAAATATCTGAAACGCAGGAAGAATTACCACCGTTACCAGAAAGTAAGACGAATGAAGAAATTGTCGAATCAAATTCGGTTGATGATTCTAAAAATAAAGAGGAAGAAATCAGTGCAAATTTACAAAGTGTAATTGAAGAATTTAAAGAAACGGGTGACAGTAATGAGTTAATAACTAATAATATAAATGATAAAGATACAGTGACTACAAGTATTGAAGATAATATTATGGAAGAAGATGAGGAAGATGAGGAGGAAGATGAACGTTTAATGATAGGTGATAGTATTAATTTGGACGAGTTAGATGTGAATGATTTAAATAAAACAAATAAATTTTCATTAGATGACGCACCAGTACTTGATTTTGAAGTATTAAATTAAATTAATAAATAATGCGTTTATGATAGAATACAATAATTATTATATAATATAAATGGAAAACTATTTTATAGAATCAGGAATAATTTCATTTATTTATTTATTAATTAAATTTGTGGAAATGAGAATGGTAAAAAAAGAAACAAAAGAGATTAAGGAATTAATTCGCGATACTATTATAGTTTATTTAAGTGCAATTGTTGGTTTATATATTATAAACGAATTTATGCCAAATAATTCTGTTATAAAAACATTTACGAATGTTTTTTTAGATAAACCTGATTTTTAATTAAATTAATTTAATTAAATAATTAAATAATTAAATAATTAAATAATTATTTAATTAGCAAAAATAAAATCGAAAACTTTTTATAATATTTATTAAAGTATAACATATTACCGCCAGAACCAGAACCAATCAATTATTTTAAGTTTTCAGTCAAATCAGTCAAGTAAGTATTATAAAAATGCATCAAGTCGACCAAACCATGTCATTGATGATTCCGCGTGTCTTTCCTCAATGGGTTAACGAATCAATTATACGTAACACGTTTGAATCCCAGAAGATTGGTATCATCGACAGTGTGCAAATTTTGTTCATGAAACGCGAAAGCAAAAAGCAAGGTCATCCGATTTACAAGGCAATTGTTCATTTCAAAGAATGGTACAATAGCATTGTTGTGCATAATTTGCAACAGCGTATATTGTCCGTTGGAAACGCGAGGGTTGTTTATGATGACCCATGGTATTGGGTTGTTATGAAAAATACCAAGACCAAGACCAAGACCAACGCCAACGCCAACGCCAATGTCGGGAAAGAATTGCTATCACAAGACCAGGAATATATGAATTTCTTGGATATTCGCCAATGGGGGGAAGGGGAGGGGAGTAGTAGTGGTATATGTAGATTTGACAACTGCATTGTTAGAGAAGAATATGCAATGAGATCAATTGGGGAGGAATTAGATTTAACAGAAACCGCGATGAATTGTGCAGAACGGGTCTTACGCTGTGAACTTGGAGGTGCACCCGCCGGATCGCGGTTAGAAACCTACCTTATGTGATGCGAAGACAAAGTAATAAACATTAAAAAAAAGAAAGTCAGTAAAATGATTTTTTAATGAAATAAATTATACATAGCAAGGAATACTATCTATATCAATTATTTTATTATGTTTTTTAATCTGTTTTTTTGTTATTTTAAATTTATCAAATAGTGGGTTTTGTAATACATTTATAGGAATATGTTTACTAACAGAACGAGCAATCATTTTATACAATTTAAAATCAGGATATCTTTCATCTCCATTTTTTTTATATAAAATATTACGTCCTTTATCGTCTTTTACCCATTCCAAAATTATTTTTACAATACTGGTACGTGGTTCATCTATAAAATAATCATATAGAGCACAACCCAACCGACATAAATCAAAACTATAACTTGGTTCTAATCTTGGTTTTTTATCATTAAAAAATGGTTCAAAATTATATTGGGTTGCAGCATCACCGTCTTTATTAAAACTATCACTACATAATAATTTTCCTCTGAATTTATAAATTGATCTTCCAAAATCGATAATTTTAAATAATTTACCATATGTCGGAACCTTGTAATAAGTATTGCGTAATTTATAAATAATAAATTTTTTATCAGTATTAACAAACATAATATTATTTGTATGTAAATCATTATGCGTAAATTCAAATGTATTTTGTAATGTAACCAAACTAAATAATATTTGCAATACGATAGATTCCCATAAATCATTTGAAATATCACCATTATTCATTAAATCATCTAATGTATTTTCGCAATGTTCAAGCGCAATAACTTGAACTGGGAATTTTTTAATTTTTGCAATAAGTTCATCATCGTCATCGTATTCACTATCACTATCGTCACTATTATCACTATTATCACTATTATCACTATTATCACTATTATCACTATTATCACTATTATCACTATTATCACTATCGCTATTATCACTATCACTATTATCACTATCACTATTATCACTATTTTCGTTATTATATAATGATCTTATACTATCATTTGTTGTATTTGATGAACGTGACGAACATGATATATTATCACTTTTTGTTTTTATACTAGTATCATTATCATTATCATTATCATTATCATTATCATTATCATTATCATTATCATTATTGGGTAATTCTAAATTTATTTCTTGTAAATTTTCTAAACATATTAATTTTTTTGATATTGATGGATTAACCGATACAATATCATCAACTTCATTTACATTTGATACATACGATAAATCTAATATATTTGTACTAATATCAATATTTGTATTTAAATTTGAAGAAGAAATATTTATTTTCCTTCTATAATTACGTGTATTTTTATCATAATCATGTAATTCCCCATTTTCTAATTCATATAACTTATTATTATTTTTTAAAAAAAATTCAGAATCTTCCAAATAATCAATATCATCTAGAATATTAATTCTAAAATTTTCTTTCATCGATAAAAATGAACCATAAAAATCAATACCATGTATAAATCCATGTGTGTGTAATAATTTACTTGTTAGATATGAAAAAAAACTATCAACATATGCAGTATTATTAGTTTCATTTACTTTAGGGTGTGAATTATTTGATTCATATAATGGTAAATTCAATAAATTTACATCATTCATGTCATAATTACCAAGGAGATATTTTAAAGGATCTAACAATGGACTAAATTTTAAATATACTTTTCTCTTCTCTTTAGTATTATTTATAGTATTATTTTGTTTAATCATACAATTATAAATATTATTTGATTCTTGAGATAACATTGATCGTAGTTTCCAATGTTGATCCAAAATAATATTATTATTATTTGTTTTAGATAGTGAAAAATAACGATTATATAAAGGAATATAATTCTGAGGAGTTAAAATCCCAAATGAAGGATTTTCTTCTAAACTTTGAAATAATTTATTATTATCTTCTTTTTTGTAATTAAACTCCATTATTAATTGTGTTATATATAAATTAATTGTGTTTTAACTAATTATTAAGATAATATATTAATAATATTAATAATATTGATGTTGATATTATTTCATATTTGTGTTTTGCGGTTTATAATGATGATTATTTTCTAAAACAATTCTAAATATTAAATGACATTGGAATTAAAACGATTTGAAATGAGACATATTAGTTTTAGACCAGATGAAAATAAAGGACCAGTTGTTGTTTTAATTGGCCGTCGTGATACTGGTAAAAGTTTTTTAGTAAGAGATTTATTATATTATCATCAAGATATTCCAATAGGAACCGTTATTTCTGGAACAGAAGCAGGGAATGGGTTTTATAGTTCTCATGTCCCTAAATTATTTATACACGAAGAATACAATACAAGTATTATAGAAAATATACTTAAAAGACAAAAAACAGTTTTAAAACAGGTTAAAAAGGAAATAGAGCAATTTCGTAGATGCAATATAGATCCTCGTGCATTTGTTATATTAGATGATTGTTTATATGATGCATCATGGACAAAAGATAAAATGATGCGTCTTCTTTTTATGAATGGTCGTCACTGGAAGATTATGCTTATAATTACAATGCAATACCCATTAGGTATACCTCCAAATTTACGTACAAATATTGATTATGTATTCATTTTACGTGAACCATATATTGCAAATCGTAAACGTATATGGGAAAATTATGCAGGTATGTTTCCAACATTTGAATCTTTTTGTCAAGTTATGGATCAATGTACAGAAAATTTTGAATGTTTAGTAATAAATAATAATGCAAAATCAAATAAATTACATGATCAAATATTTTGGTATAAAGCAGAACATCATTCTGATTTTAAACTTGGTTCAAAAGAATTTTGGGAGTTATCAAAAGATTTAAATTCGGATGATGAAGATGCCGCATATGACCCAAATAGTAGTAAAAAAAGGGGACAGGGACCTAAAATTAGTGTAAAAAAAACATCTAAATGGTAATAAATAGAGTAATTTAAGAATATATTTAATATTAATATTTAAAAAAACAAAGTTACTATTTATAATGTATCAAACCGATTTTATATGCACATATAAATTATTTAATGATGATTTAAATAGTAATGATCAAGATCAATTGTATAGAATACAACTTTTGCAATCATTCGATTTAAATTATTGGGACGATGATAAAATTAATCAAGAAATTGAAAAAATTTATTTTGATTTGTCATTAACTGGGTATTTTAAAGAAGTTTTTATAAAAGCAAAACAAAATAATAGTATAAATGAAATTTTAGAGATATATAAAAGTAACAATAGAGAATTTCAAAATGACAAAATAAATATATTAGATGAAAATGATATATTATTTAAATTATTATTTAAATATGAATATTTTGATTTAACTCATAGGTGTATCATTGATTTTTTAGTTAATGGGACAATTAATGAAAAACATATAAATAATTTATTAAATTCTTTATAATATTATTGTAATTAATTAAATATATTATTATATTATAATATATAACATAAATGGCATCAACACGTAATATTAATACAAGAGGTAATTATAATTTAGAACAACAACATTATAATTGTAATAGAAATTATAATAATTTTCAAAATGGATCGCAAGGAAAGGCATATATAACTTCAATTCCATCAATTGGATATATGCCAAGTCATATGCCAAGGGGTACATTATCTAATAATCCAATTGAGATTGAATCTATGTTATTTGGCATTAATTCCACAAATCTCGTAAATAAACAAAAACCAATAGTACCTGAACTTAAAAAAGTCCCTTCATCTCGGTTTTTTGATAGATTGACAGTTCATATGCCAAAACCACTTATTATCGAGAATAATCAAAGACCACAATTAATGTAACTATATTTAGACCTATACTCCTATGTATATATGCTTTTGTTGAATTCGACCTTATTGTTTTTTTACATTTATAAAATAAAATAAAATAAAATATTTATATTATAAAATATTTATAATATAATATTATATATAATATAATACATGGCATTTACACGTTTTAATGATGATCCATGTAGAATAAATAAACAATTACAAGAACAAACTGGATTAGGAAGATATATGTTAAATGTACCAGGAAATGGAAGCAAACCTTTATATATGGATGATCCTTCTATTCGAATGCAAAAATGGGGTGGTAATTTAATGACAAATACTGTTAATTTAGAAAGTGATTTATTTGGGTTATCACGAAATTGCAATAAAGATCATATTAAAAAAAATGATTTTCATTTAAATGCTGTAAAATCTAGTACCATTAATTATGAATCAGCTCCTCATATTACCGATCAACCAAGATCAACTCATCCTGCTTGGGAAATACGTGATTTAGAACAAACCAAACAAACCATTTTACATTTTAATCCTCAAGAAAATGTATGTTATCCATTTCAAAATAATTTAAGTACTCGTATTTTAGAAAAAGATATGTTTGTTCCTTCTCCTCCAAAATCGACAATCAATGATTAATGATTAATTTAATTGATTATTAATATAATAAATAATGTAACACTTGTATATTTATTATATTTAATATATATAAATGGCAGAACTAGCAGTTCCTTTAATAGCATTAGGAAGTATGTTTGTTATTAAATCACAGCAAGATAAAAAAAAACCAATAAATAATACAGAAGGTTATACAAATATGCATTCTATTAAAAATACGTTACCAAATATAAATCCTCCTAATCCTGTTTTAAATTTTCCAACAACAAGTGAAGTAACAAAAGCAAATAATATAGGTGCTTATACAAATCCGAATCAACACACTGATAAGTATAGTAATTCAACATTTAATGAAACAAAACATAATAATAATAATTCAAATACATCTTTTTCATTAACCGGTAAACCAATAGATAAAACAAATTTTAAACATGCTAATATGGAACCTTTCTTTGGTTCTAAAATTCGTGGAGCAACAGTTGATAGTAATGTACATGAAAGTATTTTAGATAATATGCAAGGTAATGGATCTCAGCATTTTTCTAAAAAGGAACAAGCACCATTATTTAATCCACAAGAAGGTTACCAACATGCTAATGGTGCACCTAATGTTAGTGATTTTATGCAATCACGTGTTAACCCTAGCATGAAAATGGCAAATGTAAAACCATGGGAAGAACAACGCGTTGGTCCTGGGTTAAATAAAGGTGTTTCTTCTAATGACGGAAGTGGTGGATTTAACTCTGGCATGGAAGCACGTGATTTATGGTTAGATAAAAATGTTGATCAATTGCGTGTTGCTACCAATCCTAAAATTTCATATGAGTTAAATGGTCATGAAGGTCCTGGAACTCACTTTATTAAAAATGCTCCTTCCAGTAAAACTCAAGGTGTTGTTGAAAAACATTTACCCGATAAATATTTTGCTTCTGGACCTGAACGATGGTTAACTACAACTGGTTTAGAAAAAGGTCAAACTTCTCGTGGTATTGAAGTTTTACATGATGTAAACCGGATAAATACAACATCCGAATATTATGGTTCTATGGCAAATCAGTCAGAAGGAGCATACGTTGAGCAAGAAACTCAACCATCTCGTCGTCAAGCATTACCTCAAAAAGATTTACCACCTGCTTCTTCTATTGGATCGTCTATTCCTACAACAGGCGATTATGGTATTCAGAGTTATAGTAATATATCAAATAATCGGTCAACAACTCGATTAAATACTCAACTTGGTCCTGTTGGTGGATTTATTAAAGCGGTTGTTTCTCCTATTGTTGATTTGATTAGACCTACACGCAAAGAGGATGTTGTTAATAATATGCGTTTAAGTGGAAACCCTGTATCATCTGTAACAAAAAGTCAAGTATATAATCCAGCAGATCGTACTAAAACTACAATTCGTGAAATGACTGAAGCACAGTTAGATTGTAATCATTTAAATGTTCAAAATCAATCATCTGATGCTTATTTAGTTAATAAACACCAACCGGTTCATTTACAAAGAGATACTACGAATAAATCACATACTGGTGTTGCTGGACCTAATGGAGTTGCATCAACTAAATCATATAATGCAGAATATAATCAACGGAATAATGTTAATAAAACCCATAAAATACATCCTAACCAAGGAGGAACACAAATGTTTAATCAAAATGATAATATATCTATTCACAAAAAAGATGACGATCGTAATAATAATAGATGGTGGGTTCCCAGTTCAGGTGGAACTGCCGGAATTACTGCACGAGGTATTCACGAAAGCATAGATCGAGTTAAAGTTTCTCAATCATATGATCAAACTATTAATAATGATAGAATTTCTCCAGAAATTTTAAATGCATTCAAAAATAATCCATATACGCAAAGTTTATCTAGCATTTAATAATTATATTATTATTTTTCATTATACATAAATATTATTTTTTTTAATATTTATATATTCATTTTTTATTATATATTCATTTTATTATATATTCATTTTATTATATTTCATATATATTTAACCTGTTATTATTGAATATGCTCTTGCACTTGAAGGCATATCTACTCCATTCTTTCTAAACCAAATTGTAATATTTTCTGTTGTCGTTTTATTTTTTAAATTTGATTGAAATGAGAATTGGAAATTATATACACCCGCATTTTCAATAACTATACGTGATGTATTATTTGTATCAATACTTATTCCGTTATTATTTTCAGTTGAATTAAATGGAATTGGATAAACTGTATTACTATTTGCAAGTGTTTGCGTTGTGTTGTTGCTAAATATTCCATAATATCCAACTGGACCTCCTGGTCCAGTTGGTCCTGTAACACCCGTATAACCTGTATAACCGGTGTAACCTGTGTAACCTGTGTAACCTGTGTAACCTGTGTAACCTGTATAACCGGTGTAACCTGTGTAACCAGTGTAACCAGTGTAACCGGTGTAACCCGTAACACCCGTATAACCTGTATAACCTGTATAACCTGTGTATCCAGTGTAACCTGTGTAACCTGTAAGACCCGTGTACCCAGTGTAACCAGTGTAACCAGTTGCTCCAAACCAACCTTCACTGCCATCTGTTTTAATTGAAAATACTTGACCAGACGTTTCATCCACTTTTATTTTTGCGTTACCTAAATGTATTGTATTTCCAGATAAATACAAGTCTCTATATGAATTTCCGGTAGAACCTATATCATATGTAATATGTTGACTAGGTATAATGTGCCTGTTTATTAATAAATGTGATCCTATATCTGCATTTGTACTTTCAATAATAGAAGATGTTCCGATTTTAAGTGTTCCATCAATCGTTAATGTTGATGTTTCTTTATTGAATGTTAAATCGGACGATGCACCTGCATCATTATTATCATTAAAAATTACTTGAGTATTTTCACCTGCTATAGGACCGGTAGGACCCGTATAACCCGTATAACCTGTATAACCAGTATAACCAGTATAACCTGTATAACCAGTATAACCTGTATAACCAGTATAACCAGTATAACCTGTATAACCTGTGTATCCAGTGGGTCCACCAGTATTAACACCACTAACAATTTCACCCGTTGTTGTATTATAGAAAAGTGATGAATAACTATCAATTATATCACTATCTGTTTCATTTCTTATGGGTTTTACCGTAAAGGTATTTGCCGTTGTATTATTTAACGATACATCACTCGCATTTATTATGATTGAATTATTTACTTGATTATATGCACCTGCTCCATAACCAATAGCAATAGAATATTGTCCCTGTCCAGTTTGACCTGCCTGATAACCAATCGCAATGGCATTAACGCTATTGACTATTTCTGCTGTTCCAATATACCGGACCACCGCAAAATCACTACTAGTTACATTACCATTTGTATAAATATATTTATATCCCGCAACGACAATCCGTTGCGAACTATCTATTACGACAGACAAAGCATCATTACTATTACTACCAAGATTAGTGATTACCATTCCACTAATATCTGTTCCAAAAGTTGTATCTAAGGATCCATTTTCATTATACCGGACCACCGCAAAACCACTATTAGTTTTTCCCGCAACGACAATCTGTTGCGAACTATCTATTACGACGGAATATGCATAATCATTACCACCAAGATTAGTGATTACCATTCCACTATTACTTGTCCCAAAAGTTGTATCTAAGGATCCATTTGCAGTATACCGGACCACCGCAAAATCATACTGACTATTTGAAAAAGTATACCCCGCAACGATAATCCGACCCGAACTATCTATTACGACGTCCCTACCCCACCCTTTCCCACCAGTACCCACGGAAGTGATTACCATTCCACTACTTCCAAAAGTTGTATCTAAGGATCCATTTGCAGTATACCGGACCACCCCAAAATTATCATTACCATTTGTTCTGTTACTAACTTGTCCCGCAACGACAATCCGTTGCGAACTATCTATTACGACAGACCAAGCCTTATCAATACTACCATTCCATATACCAAAGTGTTGTATTACCGTTCCACTACTTCCAAAAGTTGTATCTAAGGATCCATTTTCATTATACCGGACCACCGCAAAATCATAACTCATATCATTAAAATTAGTATATCCCGCGACGACAATCCGTTGCGAACTATCTATTACGACGGATCTAGCATAATCAGTACCACCAAGATTAGTGATTACCATTCCACTAATATCTGTTCCAAAAGTTGTATCTAAGGATCCATTTTCATTATACCGGACCACCGCAAAATCTACGCTATTAGTAGTAGAATTCCCCGCAACGATAATCCGACCCGAACTATCTATTACGACGGAATAAGCTATATCATTACTATTATTGCTAAGATCAGTGATTACCATTCCACTACTTCCAAAAGTTGTATCTAAGGATCCATTTTCATTATACCGGACCACCGCAAAATCACTCCCACTAATTCCCGCAACGACAATCCGTTGCGAACTATCTATTACGACGGAACGTCCTTCATCCCAACCACCAAGATTAGTGATTACCATTCCACTAATATCTGTTCCAAAAGTTGTATCTAAGGTTCCGGCAGGTATAGTAGTTTCTATACCTTTCCCTGTAATTGCAATATTACCTGAATTAAAATTTATAGTACTTGGTCGTACAGTTCCATCAATCGTTAATGTTGATGTTTCTTTATTGAATGTTAAATCAGATGATGCACCTGCATTATTATTATCATTGAAAATTACTTGAGTATTTTCACCTGCTATAGGACCGGTAGGACCTGTAACACCAGTATAACCTGTGTAACCAGTATAACCTGTAACACCTGTGTATCCTGTATAACCCGTATAACCTGTGTAACCAGTATAACCTGTATAACCAGTATAACCTGTATAACCGGTATAACCTGTATAACCTGTATAACCTGTGTAACCAGTTACTCCAGTGTAACCTGTGTAACCTGTATAACCCGTATAACCTGTGTACCCTGTTGCACCAGTGTAACCTGTGTAACCAGTATAACCTGTTGCACCAGTGTAACCTGTATAACCAGTGTAACCTGTGTAACCTGTGTATCCGGTATAACCGGTGTAACCAGTATAACCTGTGTACCCGGTGTAACCAGTATAACCTGTGTACCCGGTATAACCCGTATAACCTGTATAACCTGTAACACCAGTATAACCAGTATAACCAGTATAACCAGTATAACCGGTGTAACCCGTATAACCGGTATAACCTGTGTAACCTGTGTAACCGGTGTAACCAGTATAACCCGTGTAACCTGTATAACCGGTATAACCTGTAACACCAGTGTAACCGGTGTATCCGGTATAACCTGTAACACCAGTGTAACCAGTGTATCCGGTATAACCAGTGTATCCGGTATAACCAGTGTAACCAGTATATCCGGTGTAACCTGTTGCACCTGTGTAACCAGTATAACCCGTATAACCAGTGTAACCTGTATAACCAGTGTAACCTGTATAACCAGTGTAACCGGTGTAACCTGTAACACCAGTATAACCTGTATAACCAGTAACACCAGTATAACCAGTATAACCAGTGTATCCAGTGTATCCAGTGTAACCAGTATAACCTGTTGTACCAGTGTAACCAGTATAACCTGTTGCACCTGTGTATCCAGTGTATCCAGTGTAACCAGTGTAACCAGTGTACCCGGTGTAACCAGTGTAACCAGTGTAACCAGTATAACCTGTTGTACCAGTGTAACCAGTGTAACCAGTATAACCAGTATAACCGGTTGCACCTGTGGGTCCACCAGTATTAACACCACTCACAATTTCACCCGTTGTTGTATTATAGAAAAGCGATGAATAACTATCAATTATATCACTATCTGTTTCATTTCTTATGGGTTTTACCGTAAAGGTATTTGCCGTTGTATTATTTACTGATATGTCACTCGCATTTATTATAATTGAATTACTTGCTTGATTATATGCACCTGCTCCATAACCAATAGCAATAGAATGTTGTCCCTGTCCAGTTTGACCTGCCTGATAACCAATCGCGACAGCATTGTGTCCTTGTCCAGTTTGTCCTGCCTTATAACCCAGTGCTACTGAATATTCGCCTTGGTTAAGTTGACCTGCTTGATAACCAACCGCGACGGCATAATCGTTATATTGTGGATCCATTGTTGTTCCTCCATGATACCGGACCACCGCAAAATCATAATATTTACCATATCCCGCGACGACAATCCGATCCGAACTATCTATTACGACGGAATGAGCAAAATCATCACTATTATTGCTAAGATCAGTGATTACCATTCCACTAATATCTGTTCCAAAAGATGTATCCAGTGATCCATTTTCATTATACCGGACCACCGCAAAATCATGATCACTATCAATTACAGTACGTCCCGCGATGACAATCCGATCCGAACTATCTATTACGACGGATTTAGTACTATTATCGCTAAGATCAGTGATTACTATTCCATTATTACTTGTTCCAAAAGATGTATCCAGTGATCCATTTGCATTATACCGGACCACCGCAAAATCATAATTAACATTATTATTTGCCTTAATATGTCCCGCGACGACAATCCGATCCGAACTATCTATTGCGACGGACCAAGCTATATCATTACTATTATTGCTAATATCAGTGATTACTATTCCATTATTACTTGTTCCAAAAGATGTATCCAGTGATCCATTTGCATTATACCGGACCACCGCAAAATTATAATCAATAGTACTACCATTTGCAGTAGTATATCCAGCGACGACAATCCGTTGCGAACTATCTATTACGACGGAATGACCTCGATCACTACTATTATTGCTAAGATCAGTGATTACCATTCCACTAATATCTGTTCCAAAAGATGTATCTAGTGCTCCGGTAGAAAGATACCGGACCACCGCAAAATTCTTAGCATTATTACTACCATTTGCATTAGTATATCCCGCGACGACAATCCGATCCGAACTATCTATTACGACGGAATAAACCTCACTATCAGTACTATCGCCAAAATTAGTTATTACCATTCCACTAATATCTGTTCCAAAAGTTGTATCCAGTGATCCATTTGCATTATACCGGACCACCGCAATTTCAATAATACCACCCTGGTATGAACGGCCCGCGACGACAATCCGTTGCGAACTATCTATTACGACGGAATAAGCTATATCATTACTATTATTGCTAAGATCAGTGATTACCATTCCACTAATATCTGTTCCAAAAGTTGTATCCAGTGATCCATTTGCATTATACCGGACCACCGCAAAATCATAATTAACATAATCTACACTATTCCATCCCGCGACGACAATCCGATCCGAACTATCTATTACGACGGAATAAGGTTGTTCAGCACTATTACCACTAAGATCAGTGATTACTATTCCATTATTTCCAAAAGTTGTATCTAGGGATCCGTCAGAATGGGATTGTAGTTCTTGTTCTTGTCTCGTTTGGCCCGCCTGATAACCAACCGCGACGGAATAGTCGCCTTGATTACTTTGTCCTGCCTGATACCCAATTGCGATGGCATCCGTTCCTTGAGCAGTAATTGTATTATTTCCTGTAATTGCAATATTACCTGAATTAAAATTTATAGTACTTGGTCTTACAGTTCCATCAATCGTTAATGTTGATGTTTCTTTATTGAATGTTAAATCGGACGATGCACCTGCATCATTATTATCATTGAAAATTACTTGAGTATTTTCACCTGCTATAGGACCTGTAGGACCTGTAACACCAGTGTATCCGGTATAACCAGTGTATCCGGTATAACCAGTGTAACCAGTATAACCAGTATAACCTGTATAACCAGTATAACCAGTGTAACCAGTGTAACCCGTGTAACCAGTGTAACCAGTGTAACCCGTGTAACCCGTGTAACCTGTGTAACCCGTGTAACCTGTAACACCAGTATAACCTGTGTAACCTGTGTAACCGGTGTAACCTGTAACACCAGTGTAACCCGTGTAACCTGTGTAACCCGTGTAACCTGTGTATCCTGTATAACCTGTGTATCCTGTATAACCTGTGTATCCAGTATAACCTGTATAACCAGTATAACCAGTGTAACCAGTGTAACCAGTGTAACCAGTGTAACCAGTGTAACCAGTGTAACCAGTGTAACCCGTATAACCAGTGTAACCAGTGTAACCAGTGTAACCTGTGTAACCAGTGTAACCAGTGTAACCTGTGTATCCTGTATAACCTGTGTATCCTGTATAACCTGTGTATCCAGTATAACCTGTATAACCAGTATAACCAGTGTAACCTGTATAACCTGTGTAACCAGTATAACCCGTATAACCAGTGTAACCTGTATAACCTGTGTAACCAGTATAACCAGTAACACCAGTGTATCCGGTATAACCAGTGTAACCAGTATATCCGGTGTAACCAGTATAACCCGTATAACCAGTGTATCCGGTATATCCGGTATAACCTGTTGCACCTGTGTAACCAGTGTAACCTGTGTAACCAGTGTAACCTGTATAACCGGTGTATCCGGTGTAACCCGTGTATCCGGTATAACCTGTGTAACCAGTGTAACCCGTGTATCCGGTATAACCTGTGTAACCTGTGTAACCCGTGTATCCGGTATAACCTGTGTAACCTGTGTATCCTGTATAACCTGTGTATCCTGTATAACCTGTGTATCCTGTATAACCAGTGTAACCAGTGTAACCAGTGTAACCGGTGTAACCAGTGTAACCAGTGTAACCGGTGTAACCGGTGTAACCTGTGTAACCAGTGTAACCAGTATAACCTGTGTAACCTGTTGCACCTGTGTATCCAGTGTATCCAGTGTATCCAGTGTATCCAGTGTATCCAGTGTATCCAGTGTATCCAGTGTAACCAGTATAACCTGTTGTACCAGTGTAACCAGTGTAACCAGTATAACCTGTTGCACCTGTGTATCCAGTGTATCCAGTGTATCCAGTGTAACCAGTATAACCCGTATAACCAGTGTATCCAGTGTAACCTGTGTAACCGGTGTAACCTGTAACACCAGTGTAACCCGTGTAACCAGTGTAACCCGTGTAACCTGTGTAACCTGTGTAACCAGTGTATCCTGTATAACCTGTGTAACCGGTGTAACCTGTAACACCAGTATATCCGGTATAACCAGTATAACCAGTATAACCAGTATAACCAGTATAACCAGTATAACCAGTATAACCAGTATAACCAGTATAACCAGTATAACCAGTATAACCAGTGTAACCAGTGTAACCAGTGTAACCAGTGTATCCGGTGTAACCAGTGTAACCTGTGTACCCAGTAGGACCTATGCGGTTATTTGCAAAACTTGTTACTATATGACTTGGTGTAGAACTTCTCATATAAACATTAAACTGATATGTTCCAACTTGTGTTGACATTGCGTATAGTTGTAGTTGAACAATGCTACTTATAGATGATAATGTATATGATGGAACATATATTAATTGATCATAACTATCCATAGTTATTCCAATAAATGTAGAAGCTCCAGAAATATCAGTTGTATCTGCAATTGTGTCAATGTAACTTCCATTATTATCTAATTCAACTATTTTTGTATTAAAATACAGAAGATCTGCATTAGAAATTGGTGATAATCTTTGAGAAAATAAATTAATAGTCCACAATCCGCTTGGTATCAATGTTGTTTTAAAATAACCTGGACTTGTAGTAAAATTAATAAAATTAAATTCATTAATTGGTTCTGTTGGATTGTTAATATTTACTGTAATATATGTTTGATTACTATTATGCATTGGGTCCAATATTAAATCATAATCAAGTGCGTTTTGAGATACATCGTCATTTGTAACACCATCTAAATAAAATATTAAACCAGTTGAAATACCATCTCTACCTGCTTTACCCATTGCACCAGTAGCACCAGTATAACCTGTGTAACCAGTATAACCTGTGTAACCTGTATAACCAGTTGGACCTAATTGTGTATGCATTACTTGACTAACATTTAAAATTACAGATGGTATCTCCGGTTTAATACTTACATTAGCATTACTTGAAATAAATGAAATATTGCCACCAGATGTAGCATTATCTAATAATGTAACAATTTCAAAATAATCATTACTATTAAAATTTTCTGTATAACTCCAATTATGCGTTATATTTTCGGTTCCATAATTTATTAATGATTTTCTTGTAGTTGATGCTATATCTGTTCCATTTTTACGTATCCATGCATATATATAATTATCTTCCAAACTATCGTTTTCTACATGAAATGAAAATTGAATATTATATGTTCCTGTATTATTAATTTCGATTCTTGATGAATTAATATTATTTATATTAATTCCATTACCACTTATTTTAGTATCTAAATCAATAACTAATGCCGTTGTTTGTAAAATATGATTCGACGTACTATTAAAAACACCATAAAATCCTAATACACCACCCGGACCATGTGGACCAATTGGTCCAGTTGAACCTGTATAACCTGTGTAACCCGTGTAACCCGTGTAACCTGTGTAACCCGTGTAACCCGTGTAACCTGTATAACCCGTGTAACCTGTATAACCTGTGTAACCCGTGTAACCTGTATAACCTGTATAACCCGTATAACCTGTATAACCAGTATAACCTGTAACACCAGTGTAACCTGTAACACCAGTGTAACCCGTATAACCAGTATAACCAGTGTAACCAGTATAACCAGTGTAACCTGTGTAACCTGTGTAACCCGTGTAACCCGTGTACCCAGTATAACCTGTAACACCAGTATAACCTGTATAACCCGTATAACCTGTAACACCAGTGTAACCTGTATAACCGGTATAACCCGTGTAACCTGTATAACCCGTAACACCAGTATATCCGGTATAACCTGTATAACCTGTGTAACCTGTGTAACCGGTTACCCCTGTGTAACCCGTGTAACCTGTATAACCTGTATAACCTGTAACACCAGTGTAACCAGTATATCCGGTATAACCTGTAACACCAGTGTAACCTGTATAACCTGTATAACCTGTAACACCAGTGTAACCAGTATATCCGGTATAACCTGTATAACCTGTGTAACCTGTGTAACCTGTGTAACCCGTGTAACCCGTGTAACCTGTGTACCCAGTATAACCAGTATAACCAGTATAACCAGTATAACCTGTAACACCGGTATAACCAGTGTAACCCGTATAACCAGTGTAACCCGTATAACCAGTGTAACCGGTGTAACCTGTAACACCAGTATATCCAGTATAACCTGTGTAACCAGTAACACCTGTATAACCGGTATAACCTGTGTAACCCGTGTAACCCGTGTAACCAGTATAACCCGTGTAACCTGTATAACCTGTATAACCCGTATAACCGGTAACACCAGTGTAACCAGTATATCCGGTATAACCCGTATAACCAGTATATCCGGTATATCCAGTATAACCTGTGAAACCTGTGTAACCCGTATAACCAGTGTAACCTGTATAACCTGTAACACCAGTGTAACCAGTATAACCTGTATAACCTGTAACACCCGTATAACCCGTATAACCAGTATAACCAGTATAACCAGTATAACCTGTATAACCGGTAACACCAGTGTAACCAGTATAACCTGTAACACCCGTATAACCCGTATAACCAGTATAACCAGTATAACCAGTATAACCTGTATAACCCGTATAACCAGTATAACCTGTATAACCTGTGTAACCTGTTGTACCAGTGTAACCCGTGTAACCTGTGTAACCAGTGTAACCTGTATAACCTGTAACACCAGTGTAACCTGTATAACCAGTGTAACCTGTATAACCAGTGTAACCTGTAACACCAGTGTAACCCGTATAACCAGTATAACCAGTATAACCAGTATAACCTGTAACACCAGTGTAACCTGTATAACCAGTGTAACCTGTATAACCAGTGTAACCTGTAACACCAGTGTAACCAGTAACTCCTGTATACCCAGTGTAACCCGTGTAACCCGTGTAACCCGTGTAACCAGTGTAACCCGTATAACCTGTATAACCCGTATAACCTGTATAACCTGTTCCACCTGTTGGTCCTATACGATTATTTGCAAAACTTGTTACTACGTGACTTAATGTAGAACTTCTAAAAAACACAGAAAATACGTATGTACCAACCTGAGTAGAACTTGTCCATAATCTTAATTGTATTTTATTGTCTAATGATCCTAGTGTATATGATGGAACATATATTAATTGATCATAACTATCCATATTTAATCCAATAAATGTCGAAGATTCTAAAATATTCGATAGTTCAGAAATAGTTGCAATATAATTTCCGTAACTGTCTACTTCATCAATTTGTGAATAAAAGTATAATCGATCAGTACTACTTGTTGGTGATGTTCGCTGTGCAAATAAATTAATAGTCCAAAAACCTCTTGGTATTACGGTTGATGTAAATACATTTGATATAGTAGTAAAATTTACAAAATTAAAAGGGATAATTGGTTCTGTTGTATTTTCTAGTGTTACTACAATTTCTGTTTGAGTTCCTGTATCTGGATTCATTAATAAGTCATAATCAACTGCATTTTGCGATACATCGGCATTTGATACTCCATCTAAAAATAATATCATCCCACTTGAAACACCATCTCTTCCTTTTTCACCAGTAGCACCAGTAACACCAGTAGAACCAGTATAACCTGTATAACCTGTATAACCAGTAGAACCAGTAACTCCTGTATAACCAGTAACTCCAGTATACCCTGTATAACCAGTGTAACCTGTATAACCGGTTTTACCTGCTTGTGTATGCATTACTTGACTAACATTTAATATTACAGATGGTATCTCCGGTTTAATACTTGCGTTATCATTACTTGAAATAAATGAAATATTGCCGCCAGATGTAGCAGTATCTAATAATGTAACAATTTCGAAATAATCATTACTATTAAAATTTTCTATATAACTCCAATTATGTACTATATTATCCTTTGAATCATTTATTAATGATTTTCTAGTAGTTGATGCTATATCTGTTCCATTTTTACGTATCCATGCATATATATAATTATCTTCAACACTATCGTTTTCTACATGAAATGAAAATTGAATATTATATGTACCTGTATTATTAATTTCGATTCTTGATGAATTACTATTATTTATATTAATTCCATTTCCACTTATTTTAGTATCTAAATCAATAACTAATTCTGTTGTTTGTAAAATATGAGTCGATGTACTATTAAAAACACCATAAAATCCTAATACGCCACCTGGACCCTGTGGTCCAATTGGACCAGTATAACCAGTGTATCCTGTGTAACCTGTATAACCGGTAACACCTGTGTAACCTGTATAACCAGTGTACCCTGTATAACCAGTATAACCAGTATAACCAGTATAACCAGTATAACCAGTATAACCAGTATAACCTGTATAACCTGTGTAACCAGTATAACCTGTGTATCCGGTATAACCTGTGTATCCGGTATAACCTGTGTAACCTGTATAACCAGTATAACCTGTATAACCAGTATAACCAGTGTAACCAGTGTAACCGGTGTAACCTGTAACACCAGTATAACCCGTATAACCTGTTGCTCCCGTATAACCCGTATAACCCGTATAACCAGTATAACCAGTGTAACCAGTGTAACCGGTGTAACCTGTAACACCAGTATAACCTGTGTATCCGGTATAACCAGTGTAACCTGTTGCTCCCGTATAACCTGTGTAACCGGTGTAACCAGTATAACCAGTGTAACCCGTATATCCAGTCATACCTGTATAACCAGTATAACCAGTATAACCAGTATAACCAGTATAACCTGTATAACCAGTATAACCAGTGTAACCAGTGTACCCGGTGTAACCAGTGTAACCAGTGTAACCCGTGTAACCCGTGTAACCTGTGTAACCCGTGTAACCTGTAACACCAGTATAACCTGTGTAACCTGTGTAACCG
>Ga0209632_10001430_pt1 | contig 24141 bp, 19 predicted proteins | sample COG_10_FD_184754 | JGI IMG/M metagenome (GOLD analysis project Ga0209632, IMG submission 184754) | Pelagic Microbial community sample from North Sea - COGITO 998_met_10 (SPAdes) (version 2) | ecosystem: Environmental > Aquatic > Marine > Neritic zone/Coastal water | place: Helgoland, sampling... | reverse complement strand
TTTGTCTTTCCCACTTGCTCGTCAGTGAGTTCTATAACTCCTTCGGGGAGTACGTTAAATTGCACTTTGAAATCATCAAATGACTTTGTATAGTCTCCAGCTTGATTTAAGGCTGAGTATAATTTTTCAGATTTTTCAGGGGTACCAAATTGCACTTGAAACTCTTCAAATGTTTTTGTGTATTTACCGTCTTTATTTAATTGATTATATAATTCCTCCATTTAGTTATAGATTATCGTATGACCCCGAGCTTTCGGTATTATTTTTTTGATTGGTGTTTTGTTTTGAAGATTGGTTTTTATAACCGTCGTATTGCCCGATGTGGTAATTCTGCGCTCTAGTATTAAGATTAGAATTCTTTAAATAAAACTCATACAAATCCTGAGGGTTATCAGTATTCATCTTAATAGGCATAGATCGTTCAGGGTCTTTTTCATTAAACAGGAATATCTGAGAATCTCCATAGGTATTAACAAAAACCCCTCGAGCTTCATTGCTGTCCTCCTCTCCTACGCCGTCAAGCCACATGTTGTAAAAATCCCCCCTAGAATAATAGTTACCTGCCTTAGTAGGGTCTATTGCATTTATCTCTTGAACAAGTAATCTAGTTTTAGCTTCTCTGTCTCCAGGAGCAACATTAGTGCTCATTTGAGAAAAAGCAAAAGCATCATTAACAACAGGTATTTCTTCTTGTAAAGTTTTTCTACCGCCAGCTCCCCTGCCGCCTCCTGAGACTTTAGGTCTATTGTCAATAGCTCCTTGTGACGCGGAATCCTCTAACACGTTCATATAGCCGTCCAGCACAGCTTCCTTAAGGAATGCCTCGTTTTCTTTTTCGAATAAGGTAGGATCTTGTAAGCCTAATCCACCTTCTATTATAAAATCATCAGAAGCTAGGGACAATAAAGTATCTCTACCTCCTGAACTAATCATGTTATTTAATTTTTGACGCACCATATTTCTTCTGGTGCCATTTAATTCCTTCCCTGAGTTGTATAATTGCTCATTGAGTTGAAGTATGCCATCCGCTGATTTTGTGTCTTTTAAGAAAGGCTTGTCTATATCCTGGTATTTTTTGTATTCTCCTTTAGTGTCATTCCAGAAATTTAACACGCCACCATCTCCAATCCCAACAAATCCTTCGTCAGTATAAATTTTAGAAGCCTCCACATAAGTGCTAGTTTTGTTGCCAGCAGAAAGCAAGCTGTTATCAAAATCTTCTAGATAATTGCCTTTGTCTTCTTTATATTGATTTAACGAACCTGCTAAATTTGTAAAATTCATTTGCACGGCGTTCATCTCGTCACGAACAGCCATGTACTCTGGGTGGGTTGGGTCTAGTTTAGATATTCTCCTAGCAGCGTCTGCGTATAGCATTTTCTGATCGGTAAGATAATTTGAAACAGCTTGCTGCTGGGAACTGGATAAGCTAGTAGTATCTACATTAGAATTTAAACTTTCTATATACCCAGCCGTTTTAGCATTAGCTCTAGCTTTCTCAGCTTTACGGACCATTTGTCTTTTAGCTCCTTCTGCTAAAGATGCATTTAGGTTTTTTTGAAAAGCTTGATTCCAAGTGGATCTATTGCTTTGCCCGATTAAAGCGGCTCCTTTTACTAACTGTTGATTCATAATTTATATTTTATTAATTACCCGTTGCCCATCATATTCGGCATAAACCCTCCTCCGGCTCCACCCATAGATGGTGTACCACTTAGAGCAGAAGCAACACCACCTACTGTGGATCCAATTCCACCAACAATAGCATTTGTTGCATCTTGTCTTGCTTGATTTGCCGCTGCAGATCTTTGTTGAGCCATACCCATTAAGGTTGACACTTTATCTTTTTCAGCATCTCTTGAAATTAGCTCTCCTTTTCTTTCATACAACTGAAGGTTACCCGCTTGGGTTCGTTCAGCCATTTGATTAGATTGCTCTTGTTTACCAATATCTACTGACGCACGTCTTAAGTTTTGAGATTGCTGGCCAGCTAATGATTGAGCTAATGCCGCAATGCCAGATCCTCCAGCTGCTCCTTGCATATTGCCCATTATATTAGAAAGCCCTTGCTGTTCTTGTTCTGCTTGGAACTGAGCTGCTCCTTGGTTAACGGTTAAGTCTTCCATGGTATTCTCCATGTTTTGGTACACGTTAGATGTATCTAACATTTCATATTGACTTTTTCTTTTAGCTAAGTCAGCTGCTGCTGCTCTAGCTTCTCGTTTTCTTTTTCCGCTGCCGATTATACCACTAGCTATGCTGGTTAATCCGCCGACTACTTGTCCTACCATTTAATTAAGTTTTATATTTTATTATTACGTATTATTTACTGCTCTCAAATATCTCTGACCCAACGGAGAATAGTTCAGCATAGCTTGTTGAATCATTTCTAAATTGTGCTTCGGCGTAATATCCTTTTAATTGCCCTAAATGCCCAATTGGATCTTCAACATAAAAAATGAAATCACTAGACGTTGGTGGGGGTACACCTGCAGCTAAGTCTATAGTTATAGATACAGGGTTATTTGTTATTGCAATTATTGGCCCCATTTCAAATTCATCATTTGTAGTTGTGTTTAGGTACCAAGCAATATCCCCTACTTGAATCCCGTCAGGCAAGGGGTTTGAAAATGTCATTGTTAGATTTGCCATATTTTTATATTTTTATTTTAAGTACAATTTCCATCAGGGCAGCATAGTCTTAAAGCATCCCACCCAGTACCTGTCGGGCCTGTTATTCTTATTGTTGCATTTGGATTACTAGTATAATCGGCTGCTGTGTATTGCCACCAAACAACCTGTTGATAAGTTGTTCCACCTACGGTCATACTTGGTATAGTAAATCCTGTGTCTGAGTTAAATTCTGAAGTTCTGCTTGGAGCAAACGGCAAGGGTGCGTATTTATCAGATCCTATGAATTGATCTGAATTTAGCTGTGATGAAGTTGGTATTGCATTCAGTGGGGATGTGCCAAAATTGTTTTCAAATGGCCCAAAGTTTTCAGATGCCACCATGCCGGATGTTGCTTTTTTATCATTAGCAAAAGGTAAGCCGTGGAATATTTCAAACTTATCAGGTAAACCTTGTCCATTAACTAAAAACGCTACAACACCTCCTGTTGGATCTAAGTCTAAAGAATAGTCTGTTATGCCTTCACCACCGCTAATAGCAGCTGATCCGCAAGCTAAGTTTGGCACAAAATTAAATATAGTGTCTAAATCAATAATAAATATTGAATCTGCATCCCCATAGCCAGTAACGTCAAATACTAATGTTAATTTACCAGATGAATCTGTAGCAGGAGTGTATGATGTACTATTGATAGTAGATACGTTCCCGCTATTTTTCCAAAAAATTATTCTATTATCTTCTAGCATTGATATAGCTGGGGAAATAGTTATATTAGTAGATGAATTAACAGCTGTTACCTCATACTGGAAAGGAGCATACCCGGAATCATTTTCTCCAAAAGAAGTTGTTGGTAAATTAAATTTATCCCCTGCAGCAAGGCCGGTAGTGGAGTTTAAATCTAAAGAAGTGCTATTTGTGACCGCGGATGTGTTTTCAGTAGCTAGCACGGGATCCATGTTTGTAATGGTAGTTCTATTTACGGTATTAGGATATTGCAATAAACCGTCTGGTGTTGATATATCCCATTCAATAGTTATTAAATTGGAGTCTTCAACTAATCTAGTGAGTGCGGTCCTTTCCGTTGTTACAGGAGTGTAACCCGTTATGCCATTAATTGACGAGCCTGTAAATGCGATTCTAGGTAAAGCAGTAAATTGGTACATAATTATTGGGTTTATTAAAGCAGGGTCTATGCCACCGGAAAATGTAATTGTGTAGATCTCTTCATTAGCCATTCCAACAATAGCAGGAAAGGGTACATTCAAAATAGTACTCCCTGTAGCTGGAATAACTTGATTAGTAGCTAAATTCCATGAGCCCCCAGATTGACTGGTCATCACAATAGAGAATGTTGCGCCTATTTCACCGCTTATTTCCCAATTTCTTATTGTAGTACCTTTAGGGGAGACGCTGGTTGGTAAAAACCCATAGCCTGTTACAACAGGAGCAGGAGGGGCTACATATATTTCTTTAGCTGAAACTTGATTAATCCGTAATGTATCACCATCAATGCTTTGATTAGGATATAAATAATTAACGGCATAACTAATACCTGTTAAATTGTTATCCCCATCATAAACAGTCCCTTGAACTATATTGTAATTAGACGCATTGCCTGTAACAACTTGAAGTCCAGTTGAAGTTAAGTAATAGCCGGCATTAGCTGTATAATTTTTAGTAAAAAGCAATTCAAGTTCTCCAACACTTCCTGAGTTTGTATAAGGAACAGATTCGTTTACATCTCCTGAAATATTAGGTCCTACGTTGGCAATGAATGTTCCATCTATAGTAATAAGACTTACGCCTCCTTCTCCAACAACACATAATGGTATTGTGTAATTACCTGACGGCATTACAAATCCTGTATCAAAGGTTACAGTACAAAGCACGTTTAAACCATCTTGAGTAAAAACAACAGATTGTACTGCATTGTCAGAAAAGCTAGAGTCTAACGAAAAATCCGCAGCGACTGCTGTATAACCTTCATTTGGTACAATTGTTATTTGAGCTGTTGGGTATAATATAGAAACATTACTTCCTTCCGGTATAGTATACTGAATATCTGTAAATGTATAATTGTTAAAACTAGGCATATTTATTTATTATTAAATTATTTTTATTTATTTTAACTTACGTCTACTAATATAAAAGGTTTAGAAACATTTGCTACCGGCCCAATAGGCGTAAATGTAACAAAGAAATCATCACTGTACAGCAAGCTATTAGCTAAAGTTCCCGAAGCAAAAGAAAATTCTCCTGAACTGCTCACGCCTAAGTACTGTTGTGAAGCTGTAGGAATAGTTGACAGCGTATTTGAAACTCCAAAATCCGTTGAATAAGAGCCTTCAAAATTAATACCTGTTATCATAAAATATTTTCCACTTTCGCTTATTTGACCATTTTCATTCCAATCGGTTTGTTGATAATTTTTATCAATAAACGTTTCGCCATAGTCGTCAGAATATCTAGATGCACCTGAAGAATTAAAATATATTTCATATTTACCATCTCCTGATATTAAAGCGTCCTGAATACTAACGTCATACATAGCTCCTATAGAAGGAAAGCCTACGTTGTCGGTTATGTCACTAAAGCTAACCCCATAATCACTACTTTTTAATATGCGGTTATTATTATCGCCAAACGTAATGCCTGAAACACCAATGACGCTTATCGTTATAAATTTACCTCCCGAAGACAATGCTACCCTGCTTATAACAGGAATAGATGTTCCTAGCGTAATTATGTTATTTAAATTAAAAGTTGTAAAACTACCTCCAAAATTATTTGAAACTTCAATTAAAGGGTTATTATATCCCCCGCTTTCAACAATAATAACTTGACCAGATTTGGAAATATGCACCTCATTTACGGTACTAGAAAAAGGCAAAGCACCCCAGCTTTCGCCATTATTAGTTGATAAATGGACTACTTCAGGACCAAACAATCCCGCCGTTAGTATATAGGTGTAATTGTCGCTTACTTTAGCTACAGCTGAGGTAGAGGAATTAGGCACAGGTGCAAATGTATAAGGAGAACTCACTTCTGTTAAGGTGTCATCGAACAGCCCAAAATATGGAGACGCACTTTTTTTAGCTATAAACCTAAAGTCTTGGCCTTCTACGGGCTCGTAAGGGTCCTCGGAACAAGATCCTGTAATAGTGTTATATTGTGTTATGGATTCTACCACTCCATTGCTACCTACAATTACTATTTCGTAAGAATCCGGGGCAGATACGCCATTATCTCGTATAAAAACGTCATCGTTTAAACTATTCTCTGCCGGTGGCCTTACTAATAAGTGAGCTCCAGGGCTATTAAGAGGCAGTGAAAGATCATCCCGATCGTAAAGCTGTGTGCCTACTCCAAAGCCAATATTGCTATAAAAATAAAATCCTATTCCACCTTGGAAGCCTCCCGTTGCTGTTTCATCAACAGTTAACTGATATAAATCCTCAAGCGCACACTTACTATCTAAAGCATTAGAATAATTAGCTAAGGTTTCTACATGCGACCCCGTTTCTTCTGTTACAACTTGGAAAGTAGTCCACATAGCCCAATAAGTATCTGGGGGCGTTTGGCATACTGTAAGAGAACTATATGGTGTAACAGATGTAATAACTCCGTCTGATCCCCATATAACTATAAAATATGTATTAGGTACTATAGTCGGGTTATTAGAATCTAAAGAAGGGCTGTCTGGTGCAATCCCTATTGGCGGAGGTTTTATCCACAAATAAGTGCCTGCTTCAGTTATAGGCTGCAAAGTATCTTTATCGTATATTTGAGTTCCTACAGATATACCGTCTGAAAATACGTACTTAAATTGATTATAATTTATTGAAGTTACCGAGCTGTAGCCTCCGTTTACATAAGCATAAAAATCGTCTATAATACATTTAGCATCTTGAGCAGTTGGTGCTTCTAATATTGAAGAGCTTAGACCTTTAGCATTCCACTGGTACCATCCTTCAAAATCAGTATCTGGAGTTGGAGAACCAGAGCTGCTACAAGTTTCGTCAATAGTAACAGTTAACAAGTAATCTTGAGGTGTTTCACCACAATCCAAGCAAGGTCCAATACCTCCTGTATCAGGCTCGCAGCCAATTAAAGTACCTTTTATGTAATTAAAATACTTCCCTTCTTTCTTTTGAAATTCTTTAATTTCACCAGCTTCAAGATCTGTTCTAACAAAGCTAGTGTACCAGCCGTGCTTTTTAAGCTGTGAAGCTGTAGGTGTTATTTGATTAGCGTTAATTTCCGCAATAGAGTACCACTTATTGCCGCTTTGGTATTCAAAAATCCTGGAAGCGGTGCCTGTGTAATTTAAAGTACTGTACCCTTTAACCACTTGCGGTTGTTCATTTATTAAAACGTTAAATGAACTATCGTATTGTATTCCATAGAAGTTGTTATATACAGAATTAGCTCCATGTATCCATATTAAACCATTTTTAAATGTATAATACAAATTGTTTAATGTAATACCGGACTCTTGTATAAAGTCTTTTCTACTAGTCCACCCATCTACACTTTCTTTAAATGATATTGTAGTATTTGGTACTAAACTTGTTGGTGCGTCCTCGCAATCGGGATCTAATTGATAATTAGCGTCAAGACTAAGTCTTTTCTGCCAGTAGTTAGATAGGTTATTTAGAGTAAGGTTGTATATGTCTTTGTCATCGTCGTAACTTCCCACAGCTGTTGTAGTGGTTCTTAAGTTATCTGCAAAGAATCCAGCCATTCCTTTATCAGCGATATTTGTAATACCGTCTACTGAAAGCCTTATTACTGCACCTCTATTCTTGTCTGTAAAATATGCTCTAAATCCATAAGAAGAAAAAGACTCTGGGTTTTTAGATATGCCAAATTCACCTGCATAAGGCACAGCTTGCCCTAATACCGATTGATTAGATGTTACATTAGAATTACCATCGGCGTTGTATAAAGCGTCCTTATTAGCTAACACACGTAAGCATTTGTCCTCACATAAAGATATTAAATCAGTGTCACGAGCATGTAATTTCTGTATTGTTCCATATATAGGATTAAGATCCTTTGTGATAGGTTCTGCTTGTATAAATTGGTTTAATCTATTTATACCCGATGTAGAGTTATATATTTGCGAAAATATAAAGCCGCTACCTCTTCGTTCAGCTGCGTAAGGTTCGTCCAGTACGGTTGAAACTTTAGGCCCTTTATCTATATATACTGCGTTGTAGTCATCTCTAATCCTGTTTGATTCAACCCCTGTTCCATACGAGTAGCAGTTAAACCAGTTTATTAATTGATTAGGTGTATTGTAATCTGCTATTGGAATAGCGTTGCTTGCCTCATAAAACAAGTTTAAATCAACAGATTCTTTAGGCTCTGTTTCAAATATAGCTGGGTTTGAAGAAGATAAAAGCTTGTTGTTATCGCTGGTTATTGGTTCAACTACTTGTACGCTAGGCAATACATCTTGAAGGTGTTCCCAATCCCCTGCGTTTGGCATTAAAGGCTCGTTTAATTGTTCTTTAAGAGTAATCGTACAGCCATATCTATAATTCCACTGTGCGTTTCTATCTCTACAATTAAATCTTGGGATAGGAGGAAACCCGTGCCATGTTACCTTCACTGCTTCTGCGCCCCTATATGTAACTCTACCAAAAGATTGGTCTACTGTATATATATTAGAATAAGATCCGTCTTTAAATTTAAACCTAATACTAGCTCCTGGAGCTATGTAACCACTAAGAGGTGTACGACTCCCCCACATATCAGGCGTGGTTCCTACCATATCATCTATGAGTCCATTTAATGGAGAATCCAAATACTGAAAGCCAAAAACATTAGAGCCATTAGTAGGAGGCTGATAGCCGTCGCTAAGGAATGCTTGCACGCCGGAACCAGCGCCTCCCCAGCCATTGCCTCCTCTTAAATATCTTTCGCCAGCACGACCGTTGCATAGTTGATCCCCCCCAACATCATTTTTCACATCTCTACTGCCATTGTCTCCATAGTAATAACCGCTAGGAACCCCTGCTCCGTTAGTTTCAGGTTGCAACGCTCTTTCAAAGTCTATTTCATCTTTAACTGCATATTGCGTTTTTAAAGCTTTAAAAGAAGATATAATATTTGTGTCAAAACCAAAGTTTCTGTTTATTTTAGCAAAGAATCTACCTTCAAATTCTGGTAAATTTTTAGTTTCTTCTTGGTAAATTTCTATAATTACATTAGTAGTTCCATCTGGAATTACAGGAACTTCAGCTCCTAAAGCATTTTCAAGTTTTAATGTATAAGTTGTTCCATTGGTACCGCTAATTTCAGCAGATTGTAAATCATATTTCTGAGTGCTTTGTCCTGAAAAATTTATAGCTATTTTAGCAGAGGAGTTCAAGTTTTCTCTAAAATTAGAATTGGTTTGATTATCTGGCCCTGTAAATTTAATTTGTAAAAAACCAGGTTCTATTTCATTAAGTAGTGTAACAGAAGATGATGCAATGAAGGCGTCGAATCTTGATATAAAATCAGGTGCTTCATTTGCTATTGATAGTATCTTGTATCTATTCGCAGTAGTTACAGGAATATTATTGTCGTGCTGCTTTTTAAGTATTAAATAAGTTTCTTCGTCAACTTTATTTCTTTCAGATGAAGGAAAAGAAAGCCAAACATTGCCGTCCTCTGCTAAGTAAAATCTATCTAAAGCTAAATTGTAATATTCGGTTGCAGTTTCTTTTACAAAAAACTTATAATGCGTTGCCTCAGGAAAAGGAGGTAAGGAAATAGGAGAGGCTTGTAATTGCGTTACAAAAGAAGCTTCATTTACGTCTATTTGCAAGCCGGATTCTTCACTAGTAAATATGGGTGTTTCCCTTCCATATTGATCTTTAAATAATACTCCTAGCTGGTAGGTTCGTATAGACTTTAAAGACTTGTAAGGCATTCTTGTATTTGGATTTGGAATTCCAATCTCAGTAGCGGGATCAATTTCAGAAGGCAGTGTTCCAGGGTGAACATTAGAAAACAATGTTAAGCCTAGCTTAATTGTGTTATTCAGTGTGTAGTTTTGTAAGTAATTACCATAAACTACTCTGTTGCCAATTATTTCTTGAGATTTAGCTTTACGCGGAACATTATCCCACGGTCTTAATATTTGGTTAGATTCAACTAATTTTGTAATTAACTCAGTATTGATTTTATAAGAAGTAGGTAAAGGCGTTAAGGTGTATGGAACAAAATCCTGCAGCTTTAAAGTGTCTACAACATATACAGCTGTGCTGTTTGATTCTTTATATAGTATATCAAGTTCATCAACCTCTTCGGAACCCCATTGTAAAGATTCTATTGCAAGTTTTCTAATATTATTAGTCATGCCTACATTATACCCATTAGAAGAAATATATTCAAATTCGTCTCCAATAAAAGCAACCTCTGAAAAAGGTGAAAAACAAGAGTACTCATTATCTATGTACTTCCATCTATACGCAAACCTAGGGAACACATATTCAAACATAGGGTCTTTTTCTTGTAAGACAGCTTCCCATTGCAGAGGTGTACTAACGCCTTCAGCGTCTATGTTTCTAATTATATCAGTAGATATAGCTTGTATTTGACCTGTTATTTCTGTGTTATTTATTTGCGTTATTTTTATTTGTAACGCGTAGTTTTCAATTTGACCAAATTGATTATTAAATTCTGCTTTAAGTGTTACTATATCATTATCTACAGTGTCCCAAACAGTGACTAATTGATCTGTAATAAAAGTTACTAACCCGTTCCACCCATAGGTAGCATCATAGTTAGGGTTGTTAACAGAGTCATTAAAAGAACTATCAAGATAGTCGCCGCCAGATTCTATCTGTTCCAAATATTCGCCATATGTAGGATAAGCAGTAAATCGTGATGGAAAAGATATCAAATCTGGAATGTAGGTAAAATTATATAAATCAATATAATTAAACCTGGTTGTTGCCGGCGTATTACCAGTTCCAATAATATCATTGCCAAATTTAGAATCTGCTGCAGTAAAAGTAGGGGCATCTAATGGGGATAGTTTTATAACAGTAACATCTGCTTCTACAAAATCTGGCTGACCTGATAAATTTGTATTATAGTTATTTTGAACGGCATCCCATTTAGGAATTTTAGTTTGAGTAACAAAATCAGTAGAACCCGTTTTAAACTTTTCAACGTTAATTTTCTTTGGTTCAGTTTGATCGTCTGTCCAAAACAAAAACTTGTCAAGTATGTTTATACCTGTAATCAAATAATCAGCAGAAAAATTTAAAATACCCGCGGTGTCTACTAAAATAGGGCTAACCTCGTTTTTAACTTGGTCGTATTCAGCAATAGCACTAATGCCATCACTTGCTATAAACCAATATATTCTTTCATTTATATCATCTCTATAAGATCCAATACAAACAGGGTTTGTCATAGCGTCTATATAACCACCTGTCCAAGTTGCTCCCGTACCTACTTTTGAACGCAATTGTATTGTGCCTGCAATATTTTGCATAGCTCCAACGTCACTTGCGTCTGAATTTGCTAAATCTAAATTTAGAGCATCTCTATATTCTCCATTCGGAACTAAACGTTCGTCAAGGTCTTTGTTCATTCTCCCTCTTTGGAAACTATGTACAAACTCTGCCATATATTAGTGTTTTATGATCTTAGATTTATTACGCATAACTTGTGTAATTTCCTCTATTTTAATATTAGATAATCTTATTTTTGCATTTCTTTTAGCCGCAGATTGCTCCCTCTTAAATCTTGATACTAAATATTCAGGAGTGTTGGCTCTAGTAGATAATATAGCGTATGCCATGTATTTATATAAAGCCTCCTCTGCAAATTTATGTACTACCATTTCCTCGTCTGTACCTAAGCCATCAGAAATGTATTTTAAAGTAACTATCCTCCCTACAAATGAAGAGTCAAAGAATATAATTCCTTGAAGCTGATCGATGTAAAAAACACCATTTGTTTGTGCTTGTTGAGGTGAAATACCGTAACGTCTGCCAAAGTGATTAATTGAAAATCCTCTATTGGTAATATTATCAGATTCATTTCCAATCTCACTATTAGTTGTTGATTGAAATCTTTTCTTTGTCTCTGAGGACTGAGCAGATATGATCTCCTGGTCTTGTTCGTCAAATAGATATTCGTAATTGTTGTCTTGTAGGATAGGGAAAGGGTTGCTAGTGTGCTGAGCTGGGTATATTACGCGTTCTATGCCGCTAGAATCAACCCAAACTAGTTTTACATAGTTTACGTAGTCTTTAGGTAATACGAAGTTTAAATTAGGCCCTACTTCAATCTCTGCGGATTTAACGGAAGGCAATATATCAAAGCTAAATTCTTGAATACCTCGCTGAGCATGAAATGCTACGTCGGTTCTTTTTGCTTTAGGTATGATCTTCTCTTCACCTACGTAAGATATAATGAAGTTATTTATAATATCTTTTATACTGGTAAATTGATAATTACCGTAGTCTTCGTCCCAACTGTTCCAAACATTATCTGGACCTAGGTAGTACTGTTCATCTGTTTGGTTTATTAAGCCCATATATTATGCTTTTTCTTGTTGGATTGTTTCGTTCTCTTCTTGATTCATTACTTGATATAAAGACAAATCTTTTATTAGTATACCAGAAAGCTCTAGTATTTTAATAACAAGTTCTGTTTCTTCAGAAGGATGTAGCTCAAAGTTGACAGAGTTGGCTGCATCGTATAATGGTTCTTGAAAAACTATTTGATAAGCCCACTGCACTTTAGCTGGTTTCTTTATGTATTGAAACTCAACTTCAGTTGGGTCTGTAATCTCTGAATTACCGTATACTCTAATTCCGCTTGTATTTGAAACAAAAATAGGTCTAACGTTTTTAGGTTTTGTTAATGGAGATGAATTTATATATAGAAACTCGTTTGCGTTGATACGCTCAGCTTCTATGTTTTCAGTCGTAGCCACACCAAAGGAGTTGGTGGTCGTGTTCTTATATACAACTGATCCTAATCTATATTGGTCTGCTGCCGGCTCAAAGAATAAGCCTGAACGTGTTGGTTGCGCAACAGATTCAAATATATTAATTTTTTCATTTAACAGGGTTAGCATGTCTGAATACTCAGTGCTGTTACCTGGAACTCTTCCGAATTGATTTATATCGTAAAAATATTGTTCGAATAAATCTTCTTGAGCTTGATTGGCAAATAGATTAAATTCTTGAGCGGTTACATAACCTCTTTGCTCTTTATTAAGGATACCAAGCACTCGTTGGTAAACACTGTCTACGCTTATTGCCATTTGTGTATTTTTTTATTATTTATAGTAATTAAGCCACCTTTAAGATGGCCTAACCACTACAAAGGGTAACTTATTTAAGTTTCTTTAAAATTGTTTTGTAAACCTCCATACCTGCATCTGTCTTAAAGTAAGACGCTAATGCTGAATAAGGATGCTCATCAAAAGGAACTGTCATTAACTTTCTTTTTCCATCGCCATATGTGAATGTACGCTGATCTCCTGAGAGATGTAAGATGCCAGCCTCTACTGCTTTAGCTCCTGTGTTTCTCAATTGTAATGAGTCATCAGTGGCTAATTGAATAAATAAAATTGGATTCTTTTTAGCAAAGATCATTAGATCTCTTTTTAATTCACTAGAAGATAATGTTGTTACTTTTTCACCATACTCAGATCTTAGTATTGCTTCCGCGTGATCGATGTCAAGTGTTTTAGCAGCGTTCAGTGCTTCTAATTCGTATTCAATCCAATCTAATTCGTCAACGGAACTTTGTACTGGATCTAACTCTTTAAATATAATGCCGCTTAATGGGTGATATATAGAAAGTAATTTTTGTAATGATACATTCTCTTTTTTAACCGTTAATGTTCCATCTCTGAAAACAATACGGCCTAATGTAGCTTCTCCTTTTTGTTCGTCGACAAAACAGGATCTTTGGTTTGTTGCATATCGAAGTTCTCTTTGATATCCTGAATCTTTGTCAAAATATAATAGAGGCTTATTGTTACTATGCTTAGACGCAATTGTGTAAACTAAAGGAGACTTACCTGTTGCTAGGTAATATGTTCTATCTTTAAATTCAAATTCCGGTATAATTTTTTTAGGTGCAGAAACCTTTGCTGGTTCTACATAAGTATTTTCAATTGCTTGAGGAGCAACCTCTGCTTGCTGTGCTGTAGCTTTTTTTGCCATGATATAATATAATTAGATAATTTTTAAAAAGTAATAATTACCCCCGCTAATACAACGAGGGTAACAATTACGTTGATTTACTTTTGATTAAACATTAACTTTCTTCAATAATACGAAGTTGTTAGCTGCTTGTACACATAAACATCTTTCTGATAAGAAATGAACGTTCATTGCATCCTCGTCGCTTGTATAGTTTCCACCAACAGATCCAGTAATCCAAGACTTCATCTTACGATCGTCAGCTTCAGAAGCTCTATAACGAGTATGTAAGAATGGTCGTGAAATATTTTTACCTAATTGCTGATCGTAAACTGTAGAAGTTCCAGCTGGTACAACCACACCTTCGATATCTCCAACTAATCCACGAGTAGTGGCGTCGTTTAAGTATTTCCAGTCAGTCTTATAGAAATCGTAAGATCCTCTACGGAATCCGCTAAATCCTAAGTTAAGCGCCATATCTTCAGAGTTGTCAAATACACCATAAGATGTACCATTAGCACCGTAAGAATTTTGAGCGGCTAACATGTTGTCAATGCCTAAAGAAGTAGCACGATCTAAGAATAACATATTCTCTTCAATCGCTCCTTGCTTATCAAGCTCTTGTAGTATCTCGTCAAAGTCTGCAAGTCCATTCGCTCCACCAAAATTTTGATCTGTATAGACAAGACCTCTATCTTCAAGTGCGGCAAAAAGTCCATCAGAACCAGTAAGAGTTGTTCCACCGCCAAAGCTAGCGTCTGCAACCGTAATACCAGCAGCTGACTTTTCAGCTTCTAACATACTCATTTCTAATTGATCCTCAAAACGAATACGTGCTTCGTGCTCAGATTTTAAATACCATAAGTATCCAGATGTTCCAACTTCAGTAGTAACTTCAACCCACCCAATTTGAGCTGTATCAGATCCACTTACATTATACTTGTCTCTAAGGATAATTGGTTTGTTATTAAACTGCTCGAAAGCTGCATCAACAGAAGTACCTGCATTAGACGTTCCTTTTGCATATTCAGAACCATATACGAAGATTTTGGCGGCTGCATGCACTGTAATAGCTGGAGTTGCATATCCAGTTACTGTTAATGTAGCATCACCTGCGTTAGGAGAATTCGCTGTAACAGACTGTACATAAGCTTTTTCTACCACTAAACCATTAGCTGAAGCAACTACGATAGTAGCTCCTGGTCCAATAACATTTTGAGAAACTCCCCCAACTGCTGGGATTATAACTGTTGTAGCTGTAGTCTCAACTGGATCGTAAGCTGCGTGTAATCTTCCTTGCTCTGACCAAACTACTACGTCTGAAGCCATTGGCATTTCTGCTCCTACCATTCTTAAGAATCCAGAGATCGTACGGTTTCCGTAACGCTCTACTTCTTTTTCATACACCTCAGGTAAGAATTGTTGTGTAAAGTCTAAGTCAGCTAGTGTTAAATAGTTGTCTTGAAATAAGTTTTGTGTTGGTCGTGGGACTAAGTGAGCTAATGCTCCTGCGCTCCCAGTAAATTTTGTTGCCATAATTTTTTTTATTTATTATTTTTTAATTTTGAAGCCATACTTGTTGGTGCTTTTTGACGGGACTGCTTTTACAGAGAATCCGCTGTTGTCACTGACTTTCTCATGAGTGCCTCGAGGACCCATATCAATGTTTTTAGCTTTCTGTACACTTGTTTTCATTGCATCGGCCTTGCCTTGCTCATAAAAATGGTTTGCAATCTTGTCTGCATTCATAGCTGTAAATAAAGACTTGTGATAACCTGCTGCGTCACTCATTTCATTTTTGTCGTTCAAGAACTTCTTGACCAAATTATTGATGTCGCTTTGGGTGTCTTTAACCTGGTCTGCATTGTTTACTTTAAAACGGAACTTCTTTTCACCAACGTTGAAATCAAAACCTTTGAAATCATCGGTAAAAAGCTTTTCTGTTTTGTTCTTAAATACAGACACTTGACTTTCAGCTACTTTAGTTGCTGCTTCGTTTTCTTTACTATATCGATTGAAAAATTCAACCGCTTTTTGTTGCTCTGGGTTTAAATTTACCCCAGCTTTTACTTCGTCGTAATATTTTGTTTTTAATCCCTCTAAGTGATTTTTAGCTTTTGCTAATTCTTCTTTATGGGCTATTTTCTTTTTACGTACATCTCTGTCTTCGTCTAGTTCTTCATCATAAGAAAAGTTGTCTTCCATTAAGAAATCAATTTCTTCCCTGTCTAAATGCGGTTTAGTTGACTCGTAGTATTCCCTTAATAGTTGTCCTTCATTTAAAGAAGCATAATCAGTATTAAGTTTTACGTAGTCCTCTAAGCTTCCGCCTGTATCATTCATGAATTCAACTACCTTCTGTATATTATCTGGTAATTCAATTCCTGAATTTTGTTGTTCAGCGAGAGCTTCGTGTACATCTTCTTGAAGATCTTCTACTTGTTCCTGCACCTCTTCTTCCGTTATCTCTTCAATAAAAGATTCTTCAGCTTGAACAGGTTCTGGCTGTTGAGGTGTTTCATCAGCTATTACCTCAGGTGTTTCAGCTACTTCTTCTACAACTACGTCAGGAGCCGTAACAGCTTCTTCTGCTGGTTTATTTAATTCGTCTAGATTAACTCTAATGACGCCATCATCATACGACAATGGTTTTTGTTCCTCTTGAGGAGCTTCCGCTACTACAGGAATTCCTTGTTCTTGTTCTTCTGCCATGATAAAATATTATATAATTGTTATTATTATTATTACCTAGGCCCAAAGGAACCTAAGTTAAAATCTCCGCTAAGTATATCGTTTCCGCTGGATTCGAAGTTTTTTGGAGGTAAATCATTCTGTCTTTGATTTATTAATTCACTCTGTTGTGTAGCTTGTAGCTTAGTTCTTTCGTCTTTTCTATCTTCTTTATCTGTTACTTCAGTTTTCCGACCTTGAACCTCAATACCTTTAAGCTGCATATTCATTTGGAATTCTAATTGCATCAACTCTTTTTTCAAAGAAGCTTCTTGTATTAATTTTTGAGCATCTATTTGAGCTTTTGCTTGCTCTAATGCAATTTTTTGTTGGATTAAAGCTTGTCCTTTTTGCACTTCTGCTTGAGCCGCTACTTGTTGTGCTTGTGTGTTTGCTTGTGCTTGAGCTTGTATATTTTGCTGCTGCATTTGCTGATCCTTAATCTGCTTCTCGTTCCTTCTTATCTTTAATAATTGATTAGCTAGCTTTAAGTTTTTAATTTCCCTAAGATCAATTGCATCAGTTAAGTCTATAAGACCACTTTGAACAGCTGCTTGAATGTTGTTTTCAAGAACAGCTCTTTGCTCTTCGTCTGGTTGAAGCTCAATAAATATGCCAAAATCATATAAGTATAGATCGCTCATCTCTTCAAGCACTGCTACATTTTGATTACCTATCTTGTGTATAAATGCTTCCTTTGTAGGTGAGTATTCTAGTATATCTGATATCCTTAATGATAATCCTTCACATAAATCAGACGTTAGATATAAACTACCATCCAATATATGTCTTGTTGCTGTATTAGAGTTTGCTGCAGCCATTTTTTGCACACCAACTAAAGCTCTAGCATCTGGAGTGCTGCCATCTCTTGCTTCGTTTAACCCCGTAACATCTCTTATCATTTGCATGTAATAGTTGTAGTTGGTTATTAAGCTTTGCATTTTTTGCCCACCCGCTCCTGTTGTAATTTCTTGTATTGGCACTTTACCAGGATTCATATCACCATCTTGAGTGAACGATCTACCTATAACAGAACCTGTTTGAAAGAACATATTAAGCGCTTCTTGCGGGTTGTAATTAGTTCCATTGCCAAGATCTACTTCAGCTAATCCGTCTGCATCAAGATAAACACCATCAGGCACCATTCTTGACATTACTTGTTGTAACTTTAAGTGAGTTAATTGAATCATATCCGCAAAACCAGTTATACGGCTTACTATTGATTCTATTCTACCTCTATACATTCTAGGCGCCACGATGCTATAATTCATCTTAACCTTAGTGTAATCGCTCTTAGGGCGAATCATATTTTTTGCTAATTCCCATTTAAGCATTTCTCCACCTAAAACTTTTACTCCCTCATAAACAACTTCTAAGGATTTAGACAACTTAGTTATCCCGTACTCCTCATATAATTCTTCAGGCGGATTAAATTCATCTGTTTTAGGAATTATTTTAGCTGCTCCTGTAGCAGTTTCCTTAACCTTGTAAACTTCATTTGAAAAAGTCTTGTAATTAAAGTAAAGAACCTGAACAGTATTTGAATCGTCATAATCCGAATTACTAAGGGTTCTGTCATAAAAACCATTGTTGCTTGTATTTTGACCTGCTATTTTTTGTAGATCATCATTAGTTAAGTGAGGGAATTGTTTTTTAAGTTCGTTTAAATGAACTGCTTTAACTTCCCCTACGTAATATACGTCATCAAAATATGGAGAATCCGTGTAAGACCACACTAAGGTTACGGGGTCCACGTAATCAACTAAAGCTCCCTCTGCTTTGCTAAAGGTGTTTTTCACAGCGCCAATACCAATAGTCGTTAGATCATAGTTACATCTTCTTTTAATTAAATCGTATTTATTACCATCTAATAATACATTTATAGCCTGCTCTTCAGCTATTTCAACTTGCTGCTTGTAGCTAAGCTGCATGTGTAGATCAAGCTCTTCTTTGTTTTTAGGCAAAGTGTCAGGGTTATTCTCAAACAAATTAACCCCAAACTCCTTAGCTGCGAAGTCGTTTAGCGCCTGGGTTTGCATGTCTCTTATAATAGACTCCATATACTTAGTTCTTTTTTCAACACCGTATGGATCCTGAGAGTATGCTTTTATGTCAAATTGTCTGTCTGAAATTCCGTTAACAACTATATCTACAAACTTAGGTATAATTGGTACAGGCTTCCAGTCTAAATTCAAATATGATAAATCACCATTGATTGATAACTCATCTTTATATTTTTGAATTGGCTGCTCTCCTCGAGCGTATAATCTAAGATTATGAAAGGTTGCTTGGTTACTTTTGAACCTGCCGTTCCCATTATCGGAACTAAACCATTCATTTTCTATAGCTCTACCAATAGTGGTCCCGTAGTCTAATGACATTTTTTCTTGGTCACTAGCTATTTGGCTTGGAAAATAACTTGTTATAGGAGTGGTAGCCATATTTTTATTTTTTCATTATTTTTGATAAACCACCAGTGTTGGTGTATTTAGCTATTTTTAAATTTATTTTATTCTTTTCTACTTGAGGTCGTGGGTGGTATAAATGTCTATTGCAAGCCATTATCGCTAACCCCGAACTTATTGCCGCATCAAACTTTGTTCGTTTATTTATGTCAAACCCCGCCCAATCGTTTAGCGTTGTATTAAAATACATTGCTCCATATTGTCCATCTGATTGTAAACCAACGTGTTTGTCAATATACGTTTCTATAGCTGCTGCGTGAGCTTGCTTTATATCTTCACTCGAGTTAGGCATGCCGCCAATTTCTCTTTCAGTTACTGATAGCTTGTTCCAAAGCTTATCTGGTCTATTCATTGAATAACCCCTGTATCCTCTTCTTTTAAAGTAGTATAATAACCTAGGTTTATTATTCTCTGCTAGTATAGGCATTCCATAAAATATGCATGCCATTAATACGTCTTCAAAAAATATTTCAGCAGTTTGAGGTCTAGCAATATATTCTAAAAAGAAAGTATTAACTGGATGATCCTCCATACTGAATTTAGTTAACCCATGCAAAGCTCCTTTGGAACCTTGACCATCTGTTGTTCCAGATATATCATAACTATCACAGCCAAATGCACCCATGTGCTCATTGCCTGGGCTTTTTAATCCATTCTTTACTGTTTGTCTATTCTGTAAAGCACTGCTTGGAACCCACGATATTTTAAATCTTCCACTTGGATTTGGTGTAAATATAACAGTTGAATCTTTAATTCCGTTAGCCCACTGAAAATTGCCAGTAGTAACTACATTTGTATTACCAAGATCTTCGTTATAATCTATTTGCTCGTATATCTTAACTAAGTTAAATATACTGTTTTTTGTTTCATCTCTAAAAGCGTGTTCCTCTGTACGCGGAAACTGTCTATAGAATTCATTTAAAGCATCCTGGTCTCCTTTTAAGCCATCTGCTTCATTATCCCAGTGTTCTATAACTCCGACGTCTATAACGTCTCCTAATGGACCTAATACTGTTTCCTTAGGCGTATTGAATACAGGCATTCCATATTCATCTATAAACCCTTCGTAATTCCATTCCATTGGAATAAATAAAGAATATAAACCAGAAGCTGTTTGCCCGTTTCTGTTTCTTTTTGTTACACTGGAATTCCCATATAACTTCTTAAAATTAGCTCCTCCTTTATCTAAAGCATTTGAGGTTGAACCCATCATACACTTACCAATAATTCTAGAACCTAATCGTAAACACGTTTTTGTTACTCGCCAGTTATTTAATATATTATCTGGTCTTTCCCACTTTCCACTTTCATCGTGTACTAGTAATTTTAATTTTTCTCCATCATAGGAGTTGTCACCAGTGTTTTTCCAATCTATTGTGGTATCGAGACCTTCGAGGACTTCGACACTTTGTTTATTTTGTATTGATTTTCTTGTTAGTCTGGATGCTGGTATCCTATACGCCAATTCCGTTTTCGGTCTATCCATTCCGTCTTGTATTGGTTTGAAAAAGAACGGGTAGTTAACCGATATGGGTACGACTTTATCCGTGAACATTTTCTTCGCATCGGAGCCAGATTTGGACAATATCCCAAACCGTGCATCACTTGATATGGAGGCCATGTTGACAGTCTCTCCGGATGCCATGAACGAAAATCCAGAACGTCTGTTTTTGAGATATGACATGCCGTAACATCTGCTGTCTGCTTTGCAAGCTTCCCAGAATATAAAGAATAATCTATTTGCTTCTCTAAAGTCTGGTCGCCCAACGTCAATTTTACTCCACTGCAGGTACATAAAATGAGTACCAGTAATGTAAGTAGCCACGCTCTTATTATTGAACCAATGGCCTTCGTCGCGTCTTTTAAATTGTTCATCTATATAGGGTTCCCATTTATTTTGAAAATCTTCAGGATATTCCCTCCAGTCAAATATACTTGTTACCGACTTTAATTCTTTAGGATATTCTTCAGCTTTCCATTTGTTATTAGCTTCGTCTACTTTAGACGGGGTCTTAGGTAATGCTATTTTTAGATTTTGTATATTATATATATCACCTATCTGTCCTGTTTTGCTTATAACAACTAAATCATGTTCTTTGTTATAACCATATTCCCACTTCTTAGCTTTATTTAGCCTGGATATTGTAGTTAATTTAACAGGGGTTATTATTTTATATAATGATTGCTCGTACATTATGTAGATCGTTTTTCAGCAAACCCTTTAAAAGCTTTTTTCTCAACTTCTTCTTTAGGCTTGTTGTTCAGCATATCCTCCTCCTCTTGTATTCTAGTAAGTATTTCGAAGGCATCAAATATAGCGAGCTTCTTTGTGGCAGCAGCATTCTTAAGTCTGTCAGCTGATATATCTTCACCTGAGTCAACGATCTTTTCTCCCGCTACCTTTATTAATTCCTCAACTGCTCTATGTCCAGCTTGGATTATATTCTTCTTCGTTTCCTTGATGTTCATATTTGATTGTAATTGATTTGGTGGGTACTCTATAAACTCTATCTTTATCGATAACAAATTCATATTCCGCCCCTGGCTTAAAGCCAATTAAGTCTCCTTTAGCTACACTTTGAAGTTCTGGATCCTTACTATATAAAATTCCAACACCCTCTTTTTCGAAGTCAGTTGAAAACATCTTTGTTTCTTTAATTGGTTTAACAAAGTTAAAACCTTCTCTGCTCATCCATCCGCAGCAACGCTTATAGGCGTAAACCTGCCCATCATCAGCAAAATAAATATTGTCCTTATAATAAGACTTACTGTTTTTTTCAACACCTCTGATGTCTTTAAAACGTCTAAACACATTGTGATGAACTATTACCTCATCGCCAACTTCAATATCTGTTTTAATTTCAGAGGGTACTGCTATTACTTTACCAACTCTATTTGAGTAATTATGGTTATGCAATTCAGTATTTAAAATAAGCTCGTTACCTTCTATATCTTTTTTGTTGTTGTATCTTTCTCCTACTGGTTCTATAATAAAATCATATAGAGCCTTCATTAATACTGGAGATCATATTCTATGGCAATAGCCATATTTTTATTAAAATCTTTCCAAGGTAGAACCTCATCTTTTTTCTTTATATATATTGAGTACTTTGAATCTTCTTCAATTATATTAGCTATAATATGACCACCATACACTTCCTGTCCAACAGAATAGTGCATGGCGTCAGTTTTATAGTCTCTGCCGATACTAATTTTTCGTATCAACTTCCTCTTCTTTGATATCACCTGTTTGGATATCTACAGATACTTGACCGTATACTTCCTCTAATTGCTTTTGGACTTCTGCAAGTTTTACCTTAGCGTCTTCCATAGAATGTAGCAGCTCATGCTTCTGAGCTTCCAAGCCTCCTATTTGCAATTGAATACTGTTCATTGCGTTCACTGCTTCTTGTAATCCTTTTAATTCTTCTTGTGTTAACTTTTTTGACATTTTATTTGATTTAATTGTTATTACTTATATTATTAATCACGTATTTTGGCTAATAATTACTTTTTCAGTTAGCATATCCTTTCAAACTGCCATTGAGTGTCGTTAGGTCCGGTCGCTCTAACTGTAACGAATGGGGCTGTCTGATAATCAGCTGAAGTATAAATCCACCACACTAATTGTTGATAAGGCGAAACTAGAGGATTTGCAATTCCGGTAGCTTGAGAGTATTCAATCCCTCTGTCTGGTATAGCCCCCTTGTTATTTCCAATGAATTGCGTTAAGGAGGTTTGACCCTCTGTAGGTACAACATTAAAAGGTTCAGTCCCGTATACATCATCAAAAGGCCCAGAGTTCGAATTTGCAGCCATACCCGTTGTCGCTACTTTAGTTCCGCTGGAATTACCGTGAATTATTTCAAGCTTATCTGGTATACCGTAAGCTGTAAATTGCAGAGTTATTATTCCTCCTGATGGATCTAAAGCTATAGTGTTATCTGTTACGCCTAATCCTCCAGGTTGAGCCGTAGTATTACAGGGGATTCCTGTGTCATCTCTATCTGGCCACCAAACCCCGTTTAATATTGCAGACCAATTCATTATTGAATAGCTACAATATCCGCAACAGTAGTATTAGCTCCTGTTACAATAGTACTTACAATGCATGGTAAAAAGCTACCATTCGGAATGTTTTTAAATACCACTGGAATATCTGGTGAGCCCATTAAGGTAACCTCTATATTTCCTCCGCTACCTAAATATAACGCGCAGTTTCTAACATTTGTAGTTCCTGCAACAACTGGAAACGCATTTGTTCCAAAGTCTGGTTGATTGTTAAATTGTCCCATTATTTATTTTTGTTATTTATTATTGATTTTCCTTTTTCCCAAGATCTTCCTACAAAATAAGCGCCATAAACGGTAACTAATAAAGTTTGAAATATTGGTATATATTCTTCTGCTATTACAAATTCTCCAACGTTACCATCAAAAAACGCACAAATAGTAAATATAACTGTTAAGTATATAAGTACTATAGGGCGAATATTTTTAGACAAGAAAGAATCAGACTGCATATCTGACTGCCATCTTGCTGTTACTTGCTCTTGAGCTTTAGTGTCTGCGTCTTCTAGTATCTGTTGAACCTGCTTTTTTATTTCAAGCTTTTCCTCTTCGGTTGTCGTAAGCTTATCAATAGCGTTACCAATCTCTTTGATAACGCTACCGGATAGCCATTGTAGTATCTTTTTCAATTACTTATTTTTTTTAGCTAATCTAGCTGCTTTTCTCATTGCTGCTTTTTCTTTTCTTAAAGCTTTCTTTTCGTTACCTCCAGCTCTTGCCTCTGCCGCTTGTGATAATTTTTTATTCACTTTAGTTGTTTTCCTAACTTCAGCTTTTGTTTTAGGCGCTACTTTAGCTTTTGGTTTAACTGTAATAGTTACATCAGCCGTAGGTTTTTTAGATTCAATTGTAACTTTAGGTTTAATTGTAGAAACCGGTTTTGCTTTCTTAGCTTTAGGAGCATTGAATTTACCAGTGCTCTCAAAAGATTTTGTTTGTTTTTTAGCTTCTTTGATATATTGAGCTTTAGACATTTCTCCGTAAACCTTTCTATCTCTTTTTTTATAGGCATCATCGTAGCTGCTTTTAGGGCCGTGAATTGTGCCTTTGCCATTGCTTACTGTATATGGT
>Ga0209632_10001427_pt1 | contig 24170 bp, 16 predicted proteins | sample COG_10_FD_184754 | JGI IMG/M metagenome (GOLD analysis project Ga0209632, IMG submission 184754) | Pelagic Microbial community sample from North Sea - COGITO 998_met_10 (SPAdes) (version 2) | ecosystem: Environmental > Aquatic > Marine > Neritic zone/Coastal water | place: Helgoland, sampling... | reverse complement strand
GTTGCGTCGGGAGATAATGCCTGCATCTTGCACTACAACACAAACGATGCCGAGGTAAAAGAGGGCGACCTGATACTTATAGATGCAGGCTGTGAATACGGACACTATGCCTCTGATATTACTCGTACATTTCCCGCCACGGGAAAATTTTCTCCAGAGCAAAAAGCTATCTATGAAATTGTGCTGGCTGCGCAAGATGCCGCAATCGATGCGGTTGCGCCTGGTGTCTCTTGGGACGAGCCGCACAATGTTTCGGTCAAAGTTATAACGCAGGGCCTGGTAAAACTAGGGCTGCTGAAAGGAAAGGTGAGTCAACTCATCAAGGCCGAGGCCTATCGCGACTTCTACATGCACCGTGTAGGCCACTGGATCGGTATGGACGTACACGACGTTGGAGACTATAAGATAGATGATCACTGGCGACTGCTTGAGCCAGGGATGGTGACGACAATAGAGCCAGGTATCTACATCTCGCCAGAAAATAAGAAGGTTGAGAAGCGCTGGCGTGGAATTGGTGTTCGAATTGAAGACGATGTGTTGGTTACTAAACAGGGAAACAAGATTCTAAGTAAGGGCATTCCAAAGACAGTAGAAGAGATAGAGTCATTTATGTCCAGTGCTCACTAGCATTCTATCCACTACTAATTGGCAGGTTCAGCGCTATTACAACATTTGTCAGTAAGGCGTTACGCCTTTTGCTAAGGGAGCAACACTTGCCGGTAAGAGGTGCTTTGCCATGAACACCGACAAACTCACTGAACCCGCCAATTAGTGGTGGATGGGGTACTAGTTAAATGCAAATATCCAAGCCAGACAAATTCTATGATCTTGTCGTAGTGGGCGGCGGAATGGTGGGCGCAAGTTTTTGCTGTGCATTAGAAGAGGCGCTGGGTGAGAATTCCCTTTCGATTCTGGTCATAGAAGCAATCTTGCCAAACGCGAATTCGGCGAAGCAATCCAGCTTCGATGCAAGATCTACTGCTCTCTCGTTTGGTTCGCGAAAATTTTTCGAAGGCATCGGTTTATGGCAAGCGCTAGAAGAGGCTGTTTCTGCAATCCATGAGATTCAGGTTTCCGATCGTGGGCGGCTCGGCTCGGTTGAAATAAATAGAGATGAGCAAAATGTAGAAGCCCTTGGTTACGTAGTTGAGAATCAACGGCTGGGTCAGGTCCTTAATTCAAGATTGAATGATTCTGGGAAAATAAATTTTCTGTGCCCCGCACTAGTGTCTTCCGTGAAGGCAACTGAGAAAGGCATGCAGCTTAGTTTGCAGCACGGTGATACCGAAACAAGTGTAGATGCCTCGTTGCTCGTGCTTGCAGACGGAGGCAAGTCTCCTGTTTGTGAACAGTTAGCCATCGCACGCTCGACCGAGCGTTATGATCAGCATGCACTCATAGCAAATATTGTTCTCGAGAAGCCACATCAGCAGATCGCATTTGAAAGGTTTACCGATACCGGGCCGCTTGCTGTTTTGCCACTTAAATCGATAGGTGGAAAGAACAGGGGGTCTCTCGTGTGGACTTTATCAGTTGAGCAGGCGGCGCAGTACACAGATTTGGGCGAGGAACTGCTTCCTCTACTGCAAGAGCGGTTCGGCTATAAGCTCGGGAAAATTCTAGAGATTGGCGAGACGTTTGTGTATCCATTAAGCCTCTCCATTGCGAAAGAGCAGGTGCGACCGGGCTTGGCTTTATTGGGGAATGTTGCCCATACACTCCATCCAGTCGCTGGACAGGGACTCAATTTAGCTCTAAGAGATGCGCGGGTGTTGGTGGATGTACTGATCAGCGCGAAGCAGCGTAGCTTAGGCCTAGGTGAGATGGATATATTGCTGGAATACGTTGCTCACCAGGAAGCAGATCAGGCAACAACCACTCAATTTACTCACAATATCACTAAGCTGTTCTCCAGTAACAATGAGGCGAAGGTGTGGCTGCGAAAATTTGGCTTAGTCGCAATCGAATTATTACCGACGTTGCGCCGTGGGCTAGCTGAACGGGCCATGGGCCTAAGTAAGAGCTGACAAAAAATAGACCATCATTGGGCATCGCAGACAAGATCAGTTACCGGGAACTTGCTCCCATCTGAAAGACTATGCGATGGTCTACGACGTAGGTTTCAATAGTGTGCCTATTATTCATCGCAGGAGAGGGTCTTTGCTTGCGAGTTTATTCAGCGTAGCCCTGGTCGCCGAATAGCCTGGAGGATTAGGCGGATGAGCCGGCATGTCCTTGGCAGAGGCTTCGCCCAATTAGGGTTATAAAAAACTGCACCCAGCAACAAAACCCGCACCTATTGCTAAAAAATCCAACAGGATTGCCACCGGCTTGAATCAATGAGAAAAGGTGGGGATATAAAGCTTTAAAGCAGTGTGTTAGAGCTGACTGCGGATTGCCTCAACGCGGTTGCGATTCGCGCCCATATCGCTATAGCCGACGCGAGAGGCGGATCTCACTTGGGTTGTATTGTTTGCGGCATCGAACAAGAACTCTACATCGTCAACATAGCCCATGAGACTGCTAGTGAACTCCGCGTAGAGGTAATTACTTGACTGCTCGACGATATTCGCTTCATCCATTGTCAGCAGTACTTGTTGAATCTGGGTCAGGTTTGCGTCTAAGGCTGCGATTGAGTGTTCCTCGCTGTTTTCATAACTCGATACGCAGTTCGGTGATTCAGGGCATGCCGTTAAGCTGCCATCTTTAATGCCAATATTTTGCGGCGGTTCTCCTGCACAGGCGGAGAGAAAGGGAAGCAGTGCCAGGAGTGATTTTTTCATGTTTCGATATCTCTAGTTTCAATTTTTCGATAGCCGTTGCAGCAAGCCAGGCCGCCGCTGTTAATGAGTAAGTCGTTAGCCTATGACCGTCATGCCCAGCCATTCGGCTATCAGGGCGGGTTTGTCTTGGCCTTCTATATCAATGGTCACGTTATGCTTTATCAAATAGTGATTGGGTTTCTTCTCCTCACTACTTACCAATTGGAATCGAGCGCGAATTTTACTGCCAACCTTTACGGGATTGATGAAGCGTACTTTGTCCAAGCCGTAGTTGATCCCCATTACCGCATTCTCGAGCTTGATTCCGCCATTTTCTGAACTAAGCATGCTCATCAGTGAAAGTGTGAGAAAACCATGAGCAATCGTGGTGCCGAATGGAGTCTGTGCGGCTCGATCCGGGTCAATATGAATATACTGATGATCGCCCGTCGCATCGGCAAACTTGTTAATTCTGTCCTGATCTATCTCAATCCAATCGGTGACCCCAACTTCTTGGCCCACATAATTGTTAATTTGATCGGCGCTGACAATATTGCTCATTTTAAATCTCCACTCTCGATAAGGGCTCTGTAAATCACCACAAGCGCGGAAGTTTAGCAGACATTGTGAAATCTCGAAATAGGGGGTGCTGATCAAGTCTAGGACTACTGTGCGTCAGGGCGACTAGTGACTTCTTTAGAGGCCACTAGGGATTAAGGCTTACAGAGCCTATACTACCAGCTATGCCTAATGCACAGCCCAAAGAGTTCGATGTAGTCATAGCAGGCGCGGGAATGGTCGGGGCCAGTCTTGCTTGCTTACTTGCCGAGTCTTCGTTGTCCATCGCATTGGTAGATCGCAAGCCTCTTGTTCAAGGGAAGGATAGCGACAGCCCAAAACTTCATAGCGACAAGTTTGACCCTCGAGTCAGTGCAATCAGCCAAGCATCACAGCAACTCTTCAGGCAGCTTGGAGTCTGGGAGGACATGAATGCTGCCCGTGTTTGTAACTACAATGCCATGGAAGTCTGGGATGCTGAAGGTACGGGCTCAATTGACTTTTCGGCAGTCGAGATCAATCAGCCTGAGTTAGGCAGCATCGTAGAAAATTCGATAATCATTGCAGCACTGCACAAACGGCTAGCGCAGCTTGAGAATGTATTTCCAATAACTCCATTCTCTATAGAGTCGTTCGAGCAAGTTGAGCGTGAAGATGGCTTAATCGTAAAATTAAACGCCGACGATGGTCAGGAAATTTGGGCACCGCTGATCATCGCAGCGGACGGTGCAAACTCAAAGTTAAGAGCGCTGGCCAATTTTGAGTGCCGCGAATGGGATTATGAACAACACGCACTGGTAACTACAGTGCGCACACAACTGCCACATAACAACACTGCATTGCAGCGTTTCATGGAAACTGGCCCACTCGCTTTCTTGCCGCTGCGTGCCGCGACAGAGGATGACACGCAGCATTTCTGCTCTATCGTCTGGTCGATGTTACCTGACCAGGCAGAGCGGATGATGTCATTGAGTGAGGATGAATTCAATTCGGCGCTCGCTGCGGCGTTAGAATCTAAGCTTGGTGCTATTGAATGGAGCGACAAACGCTTCGTCTTTCCTCTCAGACAACGGCATGCGTTGGACTATGTAAAGGAAAGTATCGTGCTTGTGGGTGACGCCGCCCATACGATTCACCCTTTAGCGGGCCAAGGGGTTAATCTGGGCCTGTTGGATGCGAAGGCACTGGCAGAGGAGTTGCAGCGGGGTATTGAGGCAGGCAGATCGGTCGCTGACCCGAAGATACTGCTTCGCTACCAACGCAGACGTAAAGGCAATAATCTCTCGATGATGTGGTTAATGGAGGGTTTCAAGCGGCTCTTCGGGCAACAAGATCTCAGCATACGCTGGCTACGGAACATCGGGATGAACGCGGCAGATAAGATGACGCCAATCAAAAACCAGTTGATTCGCAAGGCAATGGGACTCGATAGTTAGGGAGCCTCCAATTTTTTTCGAGACCTAACGATTAACACCGTTGCCTCCAAAAATCTAGATTTGAAAGTTGTAGCGTAGATGAACTTGCAAGATATCGTTGTTGCGAAAATTATAAAAGATGGATTCGCGGCGGCTTCCATAGTCTACCCATAGCAGCCCCACCTCTACACTATCGGACCAGCTATAGTCTGCTGAGACCCTACTGACCTGACCCGTTTCGTTTGCCAGCTCATTGTGTACTGCCACTACCGTCAGCTTTTCATTTAGCGCAGTCCAGTAAAGCCTTGCGCCGAAACTGGTTTGATTTTCATCAGCATACATAAAGGCATCATGGTTTTTAGTTCGTATGCTATCTAACTCGAAGGTCAGTAGCAGATTTTTGAAACCATTATACTCAACTCCGAATACGGATAAGACCTGATCCTTTTCATCCCATCCACCAAGCTGTCTAAATATCGACTCTCGGTTGGGAATTACTGCCTTGTCTAGGTGTAGGCCTAATTCGCCAAAATACAGCCAAGAGCCGTCTGCCCAATTAGCAGCTACACCGAATGCGCGCATGCGGTTTTGGCCGTACTGAAATAGTGGGTTTATCGAGCGCGCAGCAGTAATTTCTTCTAGGCTCAAGGCATTGTTATTGAACTCACCGGCGACGAACTGCAGGTCCCCTTGACTTAGGTGAGTGGAGGCTCTGAAAAAATACTCTTCTTCGGTATCCGGAGAGTCCCTATTGATTCTTATGCCCGCTTGACGCAGGGCGACAAACTGATCGAACTCATCACCAATAGGTGCCGTATAATTTTTGTTGGCACGGTGTGTGATCACGCCATCGAAGGTCCACTTCACAGTGCTGTAACTAAGCAGCACTGCGGGAACTTGCAGGCGAATGTCCTCTAGGTCTTGTTGCGCGAAGGTGTACTGGTCTTCTGTATTGATTAGGTCGGTAACTCGAGAATATTCAGCCAATCCCCAAGCTAGTATTTGATTGCCTAGTTTGAAATAGAAACCATTGTTGTATTGCTTCTCTATATAGAAGTCGCGGACTTCGAAGCGGTTACGGAACTCATTCGTCTCGTCCGAGGTGTAATCGATGCCTTCATCGAGTCTGTAGACCTCGTCATGATAAACCTTGCCGCTAATGCGAAAATCGAAACCCTCGCCAAGTTTTTTGTCTAGCTGTACAAAGAGGCTGGTTTCAATCTTATTTAAATCGCGGTCCTGACGGCTGAATAGTACGCCGGGACGTTCAATTCCCTGTGAAACTTTCTGCGTAACCCAACCTATAAGAGAGAAATCCTCTTCCGTCAGGGAATTAGTGGTCTCAATATCGACATCAAGGGTATTGAAGAAATCATTCTGCGCGAGACTCGGTCGAATACAAGCGATTGCTAGAAACGCTAGCAGCAAGTAATAGCTGCCGCCTCGGTAGAAATACTTCGTCACGTGTAGCGCCACCGTGATAAGCCTCAGTCGAATCCCCGTTGCATTGCCTCGGTAGTCAGTAATGCATCGGCAACGTCGACGTTGTAGTCGATGGATTTGATTTGCAGGATGCTTGCGTGTTCTTGCCGATCGTTTCGAGTAGTGATTGCTTGTAGTCTTTTTACAGTCCAAATATCTTCTACCAATTCTACCTCTGAGGCTGTAAAGAACTTGATACGGTTTCCTTTAAGTTCCCAAAATTGGCCGCGAAGCTGTATGAATTTCTCTTTGCTAACCCAGCTTTGCATCTTCGAGTAGCCGGTGGCCTCTTCGGCGCGATCCTTGAATTCGGATTTGGCAATCATTTCGATAACCCAGCAGTCTTCACCGTCTATCATTTCTGACTCATTAACGAAGCTGTAGTCATACCAATCGATTTCGAAGCCATTGATATCAGCATAGGTGAAATCGCTGCCAAGGAACGAATCCGATGTATCACTATTCGCGAGTCGCTTTACTCTTTGTAAGGCCGGGAGATAAAGCCAGGAGTCATCATCACGCAGGCTATCATTCCAGTCAAAATTTAGGTACGCGGTGCCGCGAATGTCGGCAGGCGATTCGAACAGTGACAAAGTTTTCGTATCTTCCCCGTAGTTTTTGGAATAAAGTTTTAGATTCCTGATTCGCTGCCTTTCTCGTCTATCGATAAGTACCAAAGTAATATCGCTTACCGAGGAATCACCCGCTTCCCGCTCGTCTACCCTACGCATGACTTCTTCGGCGGAATATTCTGCAGCTAGCGAGCTCGCTGGAAACATGAAGAGAATGCAGCAGGAATACAACGCCGATTTAAGTCTTCTTGCCGTTATCACTTGGGCGCTCATGTGCCTGTCTCCTACAGTAAATTTTCAACTGGAATTGGTGCTAACTATGCCAGAGACATTATCACGCCAACATCTACGCTGTTGGGGCAAGCTTAGCGACACCATCATCATCACCGTCGGCCCAATAAAGTATAGCCGGTAACATGACGAGGTCGCCTACTAGCGCCAGTGTCATTATGATAGAGCCGAACAAACCTACATAGATAATAGTAGTAAATGAAGCGAAACACAGGATGCTGAATCCAAATACTAAAACAATAGAGCTAAAGACCACCGCTCGACCCGATTCATTCATAGCTCTAGCTATAGACTGCTTTGTGCTATCACCTTCACCCTTAGCGAGAAGATAACGGCTCATGACATGGATGGCATCATCCACCGCTATGCCCATCGTCATGGCAAAAACGATAACAGCACTTATATCCAATGGTACCCCCAGCCATCCCGCAAAGCTGCCAGTCAGTACGATCGGCAATACGCTCGGAATAATAGATAAAAGGCCATATTTAACCGATTTGAACAGCGCAATAAAGAAGAGAGTAATAATCCCCAGCGCGATTAGGAAGGATCGGACCATCCCCTCAGATATATACGTGTCCTGTACGGTATAAAGGGCCATCGTGCCGGTAATTATCGCCTGAAATTGTGGATAATTTTCATCCAGATAGGCTTCGATGCTATTCAATTCAGCATGCATCACCGATGCTTCCATATTAACAACCGGAACAACGAGTCTCGCGTAGCGATTCTCGAAGTCTTTGATATCAGAAAGGTCTTCGTTCGCACCTGAGCTTTCGTACAATAGAAGAAGCTGAGCGGCCATCTCTGGGCTAGATGGTAGGCGATAAAATTCAGGATCATCCCCATTTAAAGCCTGATTTATCTCTTTGAGATAATCAGCTATGGAATTGATTGGGCCCAGTGTCTCGCGTTGCTGCAACCAACTCTGTATTTGATCCAGCTGCGCAAGAAAAACTGGCCCCTTAATGCCTTCTTCTTCGCCAGAGTCGAGGATGATGTCTAGATTCATCATGCCGCGATAGGTGTCATCGAAGTACTCGATATCCTGTCGCGTCTGACTGCTCTGTTTAAACAGAGTGACGTAGTTCGAATCGATAACAATGTTGGGTATGTTCCAAATAGAAAATAGCAACGCCGCCAGGCCGCCGAGTAAAATTCTATTTTTATTTCTTAATGTAAAGTCTGGGATTTTTTGTGTAATCTTAGAAATGATCCCAGCATTTAAAACTCGGGTGGTATTCGCCGGGATTTTTTTCATAAAGCTGAGTACAGCCGGCAGAATTGTGAGCGCAAACAGGAAAAGTGTGATTGATCCTATCGCTCCTAAAATAGCGAACTCTCTGATAGGGAGGATTTTTGTGACTGAAAGTGCAAAGAAGCCAGCTGCCGTAGTAATTGCCGTGAAAAATGCTGGGCGCCAAATATTAATGATGGTAGAACGAGCGGCCTCTTTACCATCAAAACCTGCGTGCATATAGTTAAAAAACTCTAACAATATATGCACAGTTATTCCAATTCCGATAATAATCAGTGTCGGTGTCAAGGCTCCAGAGTCGACAGTTGTGTGAGGAATTTCGAGATAACTTTGAGTTTCCTGAACCAATAGAAATCCACAGGCAATCACTAGCCACGGTGCAATAGTGGCCCACAAGGATCGAAAGCTCAAAAATAGTATCAACACCATCAGTGCAACCATGACAGGTATCAATATTGCTATATCTTCGGCTGAGACGGTTTCAAAACGCTCTTGCGCCAACGGGTAACCGGAGAGATGAAGAATGTAACTGTCGGAACTCAAATTCCCTTCTCCAACAAAGCGGTAAAGGTCCTGAACCAATTGCACTTTCGCCGCCGATGTTTCGTCAGAGTGTTCCACCCTAGCAGCGATTCTTGTATGTCGAAAATCTCTGGTAATCAAGGTATCCAAAGCAAGAGTTTCGTTGTTGAGAATATTCTTTGTGTTGGCGATTGCGGACGCATCGCCTATTAGGTCTTCGACATCCTCGATTAGAAAATCCGTGAGAAGGTCGTCACCGTCACCATGAATAAATTGGAAGTTTGTAATGGAGCGCAACTGCGTAACGTACTCATGGTATTCGAGAAAATCAGAAACTTTAGCGATGTCGCGTAACGTGTCCGCATTAAAAATATCGGATTCACTAGACGTAGCCTCAAAGCCAACGATGAGGTATTCATTGTCACCGAAGAGCTCTATTAGGTTGTCGTATTCGACTAGGGTTGGATCACCGGCGACGAAGTAACGTTCGCTACTGTTATCGAAGGGTATGTCTTTGCCTGTGAGCAGCGCGGCGAGCAGGAGCGCTAGCGACCCCGCAATGATTGGAAGGCGGTAGGCGATTGTGAAATTCGCCCAGGCTTTGATTAGAGCCGACATCATGAAACCCCTCAACTATTAATAGGACATACCTGTCCTGCTGCTTGTTATTCTTTTATTCTTCGAGCTAAGAAGGTGCTTCATTAACCTCGCTGGACAGTGTAATGCTTGATGTTTACGGCGTAAAGTTAACGTTGTTAATATAGGTTTTTAACTCAGAATTTCAAAAAACTCTATATATAAGAATTTCTTATGAAGATTTCTTAAAGTCAGTCGATACTTCTTTTGTGCGAAATTTCGGGCCAAATCGGAACCTGAGCACCTTACGGAGTAGTCATAGTATGTCAAAGGAATCTAATTTCCCCTTCGATCTGGACCTCAGTACGTTAGATACCAGCAGTATTACCAATATTTTGGGCGATATTGAAATGCATATGCCTCTCATGGAAAGTGAGGGTGATGTGTCGCAATTGCTGCTAGTGAAGGACTTTTTCGAGTCCGAACTTAAGATTGAACGCCGCTTACACTGACTCTGTGATCGCCCATAAAATGGCCCTCTAGAGCGGGGTTTCACTTTGTAGAATAACTGTGTACTCCCCACGGTGCTTGGTTTATGCTGATCGGCCCTGTATTCAGAACCTATCTTTAAAAATAGGTGCGTTCAGAGGGATTTTCCAACTGGAAGGCATCTTTAAAGATACTCGGCAGGATCAACACTAGGAACTCACAAAAAAAGGTTATGATTATGAAATCCGTATTATCTTTGTTCGCAGTTTGCAGCTTGGTCTGCAGCAGTGCCCAGGCGTTAGATATGGCCGCTCTAGAAAGAGCGATGGCAAGTCCTGATCGTCCAGCGGCTGATAAAGAAAGAGATGCCAGTCGTCAAGCTCCAGTTGTATTGGACTTTCTTGGCGTGGAAGCGGGAATGACTGTTCTGGATGTCAATGCATCCGGCGGCTGGTACACAGAAGTTCTATCTTACGCCGTAGGTTCTAACGGTAAGGTGCTTATGCAGAATCGCCCAGGAGGCCGTTCTGCTGAGGCAGCGACTGCTAGGGCAGATCGATTAGCTAATGTAGATGAGTGGCTAACTGACATCTCTGATATTTCAGCGAACTCCGTGGACTTTGCTTTCACAGCGTTGAACTTCCATGACTTTCACAATTCCAATCCCGCCGCCGCTCAGGGCATCCTGGGTCAGGTTATGGGAGCACTAAAATCCGGTGGAATACTGGCTGTGATTGATCACGAGGGCACGCCTGGCGCAGACAATACGACTCTACATAGAATCGCATTTGATGATGCTGTTAAGGCAGTGCTCGAATCTGGTTTCGTACTGGCAGGAGCTAGTGACGCACTAGACAACGATGCAGACGATCATTCGGTTGGTCCATTCGATCCATCGTTGGGGCGCAATACCGATCGCATCGTACTTAAGTTTATGAAGCTATAGTTCAGAAGTCATAGTTTGTAAATTAATTAGTCCTAAATACTAATTTACAGCAAGATAGAAAGTGAAGGGTCTTGGTGCTAACTAAGACCCTTTTTTTATTTCGAATTTAAACCCTAGTCTGAGCGTAGTTTGGAAAATCAAGATTCTCAAAATCCCATTAAGAAATTCCTCTCGGTATTTCAATATAGCGGAGTCGCCTTAGAGATCGTCTGGAGTACCAGTGCGAAGCTGACAATCATCATGGCGCTGACTACCTTGGCATCCGGCGTGCTGCCAGCGCTGATTGCTTCTGTAGGCGGCTTATTCGTAGACGTGGTTTCCAATGCCTTTCAAGGCGACGGCAGTAACGCAGAGAAATTACGTAGCGATGCGCTCTACTATGTCTTTCTGGAAGCCGGGTTAGTGGTGCTGATGACCGGTGCCCAACGTATAAGCACAGTCTGCCAATCTATATTACGTGTGTTGTTGGGAAATAAAATCAATGTGATGATTCTTGAGAAGGCGCTTACTCTCGAACTTGCACACTTCGAAGATGCGGAGTACTACGACAAGCTTGTGCGTGCCCGTCGTGAAGCATCTAGTCGCCCACTTAGCCTTGTTATAAAGACGTTCGACCTATTCAGAGATGTCATCGCTCTTATCACGATTGGTATATGGCTATTTCAATTCTCCCCTTATGCTGTCTTACTGCTTGGCCTCGCTGGGGTCCCGGCATTCATTGCTGAGGCGAAATTTTCGGGCGAGGCATTTCGCATACACCGCAGGCGTTCGGCCGAGCGGCGCATGCAGATCTATCTAGAAATGGTGCTGACGCGCGAAGATGGCGTCAAGGAAGTGAAGCTGTTGCAGTTGGGCAAGATGTTCCTACAGCGCTATGTAGATATCTTTCGCAACATCTATAACGAAGATAGATCCCTGGTTCTAAGGAGAGGCTTCTGGGGATATATTCTAGGTTTAATTGCTAGCGCGGCGTTCTACTTCGCCTATGGCTGGGTAGGTTTTGCTGCTATCGCCGGCGCCATCACTATTGGGCAGATGACGATGTACATCGCTCAGTTCCGCCTTGGCCAGAATGCCGTAACAAACAGCCTGACCTCAATAAATGGTATGTACGAAGATAATCTTTATCTATCGAATCTCACCGAGTATCTGGCGCACAAGGTGCCGGAGCATACGGGAAACAAGACGCAGGGCCCTGACCCAGCCGACGGAATTCGCTTTGAGAATGTTAGTTTTTCCTATCCCGGCGCGCAGACGCCAGCACTGAACAAGATCAACTTACATATCACCCCTGGCGAGAGTCTGGCGATTGTAGGTGAGAATGGCAGCGGTAAGACGACGCTGATTAAATTGCTTACGCGCCTGTACACTCCTACCGAGGGTCGCATACTCGTGGATGGTTTGGATTTGCAAGAATGGGACCTTGATACCATCCGTGAAAAGGTCGGCGTGATATTTCAGGACTTTGCTCGCTATCAATTGATCGTTGGCGAGAATATCGGAATAGGTGATGTCGATAGCATCGGCGAGGACGATCAAATTTCCGAGGCTGCACGTAAGGGTATGGCCGCGGAATTCGTGAAAGACCTGCCACAGAAATACCAGACGCAGCTTGGCACCTGGTTCAAGGACGGTCAGGAGTTGTCCGGCGGTCAATGGCAGAAGATCGCGTTGTCTCGCGCCTTCATGCGCAGCAAAGCGGACATCTTAATTTTGGATGAACCCACGGCGGCTATTGACGCGCGAGCCGAGGCTGAAATCTTTGCACACTTTGGCGACTTAACCGACAATCGAATCTCAATAATTATTTCTCATCGATTCTCTACAGTCCGCATGGCCGATCATATTATCGTGCTAGAGAAGGGGGGGATCATGGAACAGGGCAGTCATCAACAATTGCTTGATCTTGATGGGCAGTACGCTACCTTGTTTAATCTGCAGGCAAAGGGTTATCAGTAGGCATGGAGAACCCATTTATTTATTTATTCATTGGGTTTCTCGCCTGTTTACTAGGCACTATTCCATTCGGCCCGATCAATCTGGTGGTAGTAAAGACAACACTCGACTATGACCGACGCAGCGGTATCGAGGTTGCATTCGCCGCCTCAATTATCGAGATGCTACAGGCGTTGATTGCATTATGCTTCGGCATGCTAATAAGCGCTTTCCTCGAAGCGAATGTTTTTCTCAAATTCTTTCTAGCATTCACTTTTATTGGCTTGGCTATTTTCATAGTTACCCGTAAGCCAGAACCAGGACCAACTCTGAAAAAGCAACAAAGTAGGCCGGTATCGTTTTTCCGAAACGGGCTGATTATTGCGGGGCTGAATCCCCAAGCTGTACCATTTTGGATCTTCGCATTAGCGACAATAAGCCAGTACTTCGAGTTTCAATACACAGACCTGACCCTAGCTGGGTTTTTGCTTGGTATATTCATTGGTAAGTTTTTTGCTTTATACGGCTTTGTTGTAGCGAGCACTTATTTGAAAACCCGCCTACAAGAAAGCAGTACTGTGGTAAATCGCTTGCTGGCAGGTATTTTGTTATTTATTGGTTTAACTCAGGGGTGGAACGCGGTAAGTTCCTTATTAGTCTGACAAGAGTCCTTTCAAGCGAATGCCTATACCTCAGCAGCCCAATGAGAAAACCCTGAAAACGCCGGACGCTGTGACGTTTGGTAAGGACCTGCGTGGTATCGTCAGAGCGCGGACACGCCTCGCTGTCTGTTTCTGGACTCTTCCGGTGTATGTTGTATCGATCTGGATGTTGCTTAACAACGGGCACAGCATCGATTCTATGATGTGGATTTACATGGCTGTCTACGCTGGTTTTGCAATCGACATGTCGATGAGAAATTGTCCTAACTGTCGCAAACAATTTTATGTGAAGAGCATTTTTCTGAATTTGTTAACTAAGCAATGCGTGCATTGCGAACAGACATCTATTCTTACCGAATCTCCCCCGAAACACTAGATCGCTCTTAAGGCTGCTAATTTCCTTGGTGAATCATGCGTAGAAGCTCAATCAGCCTAGGTGGCTGACCGGTGCGCAGGACGCCCATACGAAAGACCTTGCCGGAAAGCCAGAGAACGAAGACGATGCTAAGAAGCAACACAATGGTGGTGCCAACCAAATCGATAAGTGGCGGATCGGCAGCTGCGCGATTCATCATGAGGTAGGGAGTAAATAGAGGGAACCAGGACATGATTCTAACTATCGTATTGTCCGGATCGCGAACCACAAAAACCATCATCGCGAGTGGGATCACCTGAATCATGATCATCGGCATCATCATGGCTTGTGCTTCTTTCAAGGTATTACACAGACTCCCTATTGCTAGAAACACACCAGAGTAGAGTGCATAACCTGCGAAATAATAGAACACAAACCAGGGAATTAATTCAGAGCCGAGAATAACATCTAGTATTTGACCTATTAGTTCTGTCTGACTGCTCTGATAGAGTGTGATAAACAGAAAAAATGAAAGCAACCATACCGCTATAGTCGTCAATCCCGATAAACCAATACCTAGGAGTTTTCCCATCATCAGTTCGCCGGCAGTCACGGAGGCGAGCAGTACTTCTATGATGCGATTCGACTTCTCTTCTATCGTATTGCTTAGCAGGTACTGGACACTCTGCATTAATGACACAAACATCAGATAGACGAATCCGATTGGCGCGAGTTGCTGAAAGGTGTCTGCTACGCTGACCTCCTCCTCTCCAATGGCTGCTGTCGGATCAAGCTGGCTAATGGGCATGCGCGTGCGTTGCACGTTGCGGACGACCTGATTGTCTACTCCCAGGTCCATGTATTCGCGATTACGAATCTCTGAATTGATACTACTAATAATGGCATCTGGTAGGCGAGAGTCTGTGAGGTTTCTCGCCCAATACTGAATACCTGTCGGTCGCCCGGCTGGCTGAGGAATAACGCCAGGGCGCGAGACATCTTCATTCACGTTGTCAGGAATGAGAATTAACGCGAATAGGTCACTGGGCTGTGAATCCACTATTAGCTTTCTATCGCCACTGAGATAGGGTCGAAGCGCCTGCGCTATCTCTTCGGGCGTTGCCGAGCTATCGATACCTTCGGGTAGTTCCGCGGAGATAAACTGGCGTGAGGGCACCTCAAAAGACGGTATCTCTTCCTTTAGTGCTGGGCGCGCGATTGTCAGAGCGAAATTCAGGCCGCCACTGTCTAACCATTGTTCCAGTGCTGCTACTTCGTCGGCATCGGCGCCGTCTATTAATTGGTCCGCAGGATTCGTTTGTTCGGCGGCCGTTAGGTCGAGATTGGACTCCTTGCGATTCTCTATTAAGTAGCTTACGAACTCTCCCAGAATTCGTCGCTGGTGCTCGCGCTCTATTGCTGTCTCTACAGCTTCTGTGTACTCACCTGATTGATCCACTAAGATGTAATATCGAGTAGGGGTCGCATTGGATAGTGTAGTCTGCAGAAAATAAACGGCCGTGAAAATTATGGGGAAGATTAAAATTCCCGCCCAGAATCCTTTAGTCTTAACGTTTTCCATGTATTCGCGCCAAGCTATCAATCGAATCATGTTCATCGGAAGGCGTGCTCCTTCGCATCATCACCAATTAGGTGAACGAAAACATCGTGCAAGCTAGGTTCAGTAAATTCGAATCGACTTAGCAAAATATTTTTCTCGAAACAGCTACGCAAAATGTCCTGCGGACTTAATTGTTCGCTTATCTGCAACAGCCATTGCTGCTTAGCTGAATCGTGGACGTCTACTTCTCCACCCCGACTTATTTCCATGACACCATCGATAGAGTTCAATGATGCTACATCCCCCGCCGATTCGAGCATGACTCGGCGGGGGATTGTAGCCTTCGCCTCACTGACGGTTCCATCGAAGATCTTTCTACCCTTTGCGATTAGCAGAATTTGGTCACATAGCCGCTCGGCATGTTGCATAACATGAGTTGAAAAAATTACGGTCTGACCGTTCTTCGCCATGTCCGTTATGAGATCTTCTAAAACGGTCTGATTGACCGGATCTAATCCAGAGAAGGGCTCATCAAGGATCACCAGCTCGGGTTCGTGTGCTACAGCTGAGAGCACCTGCACTTTTTGCCCCATGCCTTTAGAGAGGGATTCAACTTTCGACTCGGCGAAATCTTTCAGACCGTACTTTTCTAGCAGGTGCCAAGCCTGGTCTTTTGCTTCGTGTTTCTTCATACCTTTCAACATGGCGAAGTATTGAATCAGCGCCCACACCTGCATCTTTTTATAGAGACCTTTCTCCTCTGGCAGATAGCCTATCCGATTGCGCACATTTAGGGCTGACGAGCGACCTAGGATACTGACGCTGCCACCGCTGGGTTTTATGATATCCAGAATCATGCGAATCGTAGTGGTCTTTCCAGCTCCATTAGGGCCAAGAAAACCGTAGATCGAGCCCTTTGGAATAGAAAAGCTTAACTCGTCGACCGCTGTGAATTCGCCGTAGGTTTTGGAAACATTCTGTAGAGTTAAGACCGAACTCGATTCGGCTTCAGCCTGGGCGTGAGAAAGGGGTTTTGAAGCAGGGTCAAGCATCACTGTGGGCTCGTAAAATGGGAACAAATTAGTATGTCAGAACTTTAAAAGGAAGGGAATTTCCAGCATCTTCGAAGGAGCAAGGAATTGAGACATCATGCTGGCGACAAACAACATTGCTCCTCTAAAGAGAACGTGTAAAGAAACAGCGGTACAAGGCTATAGCCAGAACGAAAAAAGGGAAGAGCAATGCTCTTCCCTTTTTTGTGCACATCAAAGTTGATGCAACGCAACTAAACGCTATGGGAGCCAGTTGTACATGATGATACCGGCAACCGTAGTACACACTAGGAAGTACGGTAGCGCCATATAAACCATGCGGCCATAGCCTAGTCGAATTCGCGGTGCGATTGACGACATCAGTAAGAACAGGAATGCAGCCTGGCCATTTGGTGTGGACATGCTTGGGATTCCCGTTCCCATCACCACAGCGACCGACTGAGCTTCAAAAATATCTCTGCTCATTATACCTTGCTCCATCAACGGCGTGATCTGATTCATGTAGATCGTTGCTACAAACACGTTGTCACTGATGGCGGATAAGAAGCCGTTGGAGAGAAATACCATGAAGACCTGTTGGCTACCTTCCATCTCCAATACCCAGTTCATGACTGGAGTAAACATTTCTTGGCTATTGATCATAGCGACGATGACGTAGAACACGACTAACAGTGATGCAAAGGGTAGTCCTTCCGTAAAGGCCTGTCCGATTGAATGCTCGTCGGTAACGCCAATCATCGAAGAGGCGAGGATGATCACAGCTAGTCCGATAAGTCCGATCTCTGCAAGGTGAAGAGATAGGGCAATAATCATTAAGACTGCTACTACAGCCTGAAAGTAGATTACCAAGGTGTCTCCTCTGGTGGCTTTCGCTTGTAGCTTCTCATCTTCATCCGCTAGTATTTTTCTTACCGCAGCTGGCAGTTCAGCACCGTAGCCAAACCAGCCAACCTTCTCTAAAAGGAAACAGGTAAATACCCCGGCGATAAGTGTTGGGATCGTAGCGGGTCCAACCATCGTGGCGAATGTAACGAAATCCCATTCGGCCGCGCTGCCTATAACGATATTCTCAGGCTCGCCCACTAGCGTACATACGCCACCAATGGCGGTGCCAATAGCGCCATGCATGAGAAGTCCGCGCAGGAACGCACGGAAACCATCGAGGTCTTCACGGTGTGAATCTTCAATGTGATTATCCGCGTCATCTGCCGGATCGTCGGCATAACCAATCTTTGAAACCACTTTGTCATAAACATCATAGAAGGCTGTGGCGAGAGCTATGAGGACGGCCAGAATCGTCAGCGCATCTAGGAAGGCGGACAGTACTGCGACGACAATAATGGTTGTGACATTCATTACCACTCGGGACTTGATGCCCAGTAGCACTTTGTTCATGAATTTAAATAGCATCTCTCTTAGGAAATGCACACCGGCCACCATAAAGATAACCAGCAGGATTACGGGCAGGCCGTGCTCAACCTCTTCGTAGACATGGTGCGAGTCGGTGAGTTGCATCACCAGCACCTGGATCGCAAGCAGGCCGCCAGGTTGTAGCGGGAAGCATTTTAGGGCCATGGCAAGAGTAAAAATGAACTCGAAAAGAATTATCCAAGAAGTTAGGAGCGTGCCAAGCACGAAGTAAAAAACAACATTCAATACAAGAGCCGCTAATACGGCTTTCTTGTACCAAACAGGCGTGTTCCCCAGAAACATCGCGAGTGGTGAATCGGGGTAATGGTGAGTTGCTGATGAGGACATCTAATGCTTCCTTTTATTGTAGATTTTCGGGCGCTCGAGACGCGCCGATGTCAAATATACTGGTCTTCGAGGCACTTTGCTAAATTTTTCGTAAGATTATGAATGTTTTTGCGCAAGGGTGCCGTTCGGCCTAACGTAGATGCTAATACGACAGGATCACCCTTGTTCATGAAAGGTTAGTGTATGTGGGGGGGGAACCGGAGCTCACGTGGTCTTTGAGCCAAGTTTTCTATTCCCCGCTTAGGAACGCATCGATCTTCTCGGCTACTAGTCTGCCTTCATCGATAGCGCGAACCACTAATGATTGCCCACGGCGGCAATCGCCTGCGGCAAAGACCTTGGCTCTGGATGTGTGAAAATCGCGATACTGCGCTTTGTAATTGGAACGCCGATCGAGCTCTAGGCTTAAGGATTCATTAAGATAGTGCTCCGGCCCCAAGAAGCCCATGGATAGTAGGATTAGGTCGGCTTCCCAAAACTGTTCACTGCCAGGAACCTCATTGAATTTTTCATCCACATTCACGGTGTTGATGCCCTTTAGGCGTCCATCGGCATCCCGCACGATCTCTTTTCCAGAGACTGAATACACTCGAGGATCATTGCCGAATTTCTCGGCGGCTTCCTGATGGCCATAATCTACTCTGTAGATTTTGGGCCAGAGAGGCCAGGGATTGTCGTCCGCTCGATCAAGAGGGGGTATGGACATGATCTCGAAATTCACTAATGACTGACAGCCGTGTCGCAGGGAGGTGCCTATACAGTCGGTACCTGTATCGCCGCCTCCGATAACGATGACTTTCTTGCCCTTCGCACTTAGATAGTTGTCGTCTGCTAGATTAGAGTCCAAAAGGCTTTTCGTGTTCTTGTGCAAGAACTCCATCGCCAGATGAATGCCCTCGCCTTCACGGTTAGGAATATTAAGGTCGCGCGCAGTAGTAGCACCGGTAGCTAACAGTAGGGCATCGTTGTTGTTCAATAGCTGCTCAACATCAATCCCCTTCTCGCCACTGCCGCCTACATCGGCATTGGTTACAAAGTTAATGCCTTCTTCTTTAAGTAAGTTCACGCGCCTATCGACGACGTCCTTCTCTAACTTCATGTTGGGGATGCCGTACATCAGCAATCCGCCAATGCGGTCGTCTCTCTCATAGACGGTGACGTTATGTCCCGCGAGGTTCAGCTGCGCCGCTGCTGCTAGTCCTGCAGGGCCTGAGCCGATGATCGCTACTTTTTTATCGCTACGCTGCTGTGGAGGGTTCGCTACTACCCAGCCATTCTCGAAACCCTTATCCGCTATTGCGCACTCGATGTTCTTGATTGTTACTGCAGGCTCGTTGACACCGAGCACGCAGGCTCCTTCGCAAGGTGCTGGACAAACACGTCCGGTGAACTCCGGGAAGTTATTGGTTTTATGTAAACGATCTAGCGCTTCTTGCCAGCGACCCTTGTAGATCAGATCGTTCCACTCAGGAATTAGATTGTAGACCGGGCAGCCTTCTTCGGATTGGCAAAAGGGCACGCCACAATCCATGCAGCGAGCACCTTGACTGCTTAGGAGCTCATCATTGTGGCTTGTATAAATTTCGTTATAGTCCAGCAATCGGTCCATCGCATTGCGATAAGGCTCGGTCTGACGAGTAAATTCCTTAAATCCTGTTGGCTTTCCCATGTAGCTCTAACCCTTTCTACTAAACTTCTGCAGCTGCGGACTGCTTGCTACAGAATTATTCTAATTATTTAGTGACTATACGGCGTTGTCTAAAACCCGCTTGTAATCGGTTGGCATAACCTTGGCGAAATGGCGTAGACTCTGTTCCCAATTGTCGAGGATGTTTTTCGCTACCGGCGAATCTGTATACAAGAAATGCTTCTTGATCATAGCCTTCAATTCTAGGATATCGTCGATGGAGGCGAGCGGTTCGAGTTCGAAAGTACCGGTATTACACTGTTTAGGGAAATCGTTTTCCGGGTCCCAAACATAGGCGATACCGCCGCTCATGCCAGCGCCAAAATTTCTACCAGTCTTACCTAAGATAACGACGCGACCGCCAGTCATGTATTCACAGCCGTGATCGCCAATGCCTTCGACAACTGCTACTGCACCACTGTTTCTCACGGCAAATCGCTCAGCCACGATGCCTCTGAAGTAAGCCTCGCCTGCAGTTGCGCCATACAGGTTCACGTTGCCCGCAATAACACTCTCTTCAGCTTTGAAGCTAGAATTCTTCGGAGGATAAACGATGATCTTGCCGCCGGAGAGACCCTTGCCGACGTAATCGTTGGCGTCGCCTTCTACGGTTAGGGTAATTCCCTTTGCTAGCCAAGCGCCTAAACTCTGTCCAGCGGAACCATTCAACTTAATGTTGATAGTATCTTCGGGAAGCATGGCCTCTTTCCAACGCTTTGCCACCTCATTTGACAACATGGTGCCAACAACACGGTTCGTGTTGATAATTTCAGTCTCAATATCGACCTTGTCGCCCGTCTCCAGCGCCAACCTAGATTGACGAATTAATTCGTTATCCAGCGCCATATCGAGGCCATGATCCTGCTGCATAGTCTTATAGAACTGGGTGCCCTCGAAGACGACCTTGGCTGGCTGCAGCATATTGCTGAGGTCTAGCCCATCCGCCTTCCAGTGGTCGATAGCCTCATCGGTCTTCAGTAAGTCGACGCGTCCTATCATTTCGTTCACGGTGCGAATGCCTAGCTCTGCCATTATGCCGCGCAGATCTTCGGCAACCATAAACAGGTAGTTAACCACGTGCTCGGGTTTTCCCTTGAATTTAGCGCGCAGTTCAGGATCTTGGGTAGCGATTCCGACTGGGCAGGTATTGAGGTGACACTTGCGCATCATGATGCAGCCGAGAGTGATCAGCGGCGCGGTGGAGAATCCGTATTCTTCTGCGCCGAGTAAAGCTGCAATGGCGATGTCACGTCCGGTCTTCAATTGACCGTCGGTCTGCAGGGTGACACGAGAGCGCAAATTGTTCATAACAAGTGTCTGGTGAGTTTCTGCCACGCCTAATTCCCAAGGCAGCCCTGCATGCTTAATAGAAGTAAGAGGAGATGCGCCAGTGCCGCCATCGTGTCCGGCAATGACGAGGTGATCGGTCTTCGCCTTGGTTACACCAGCTGCGATTGTGCCAACACCAACTTCTGCAACCAGCTTCACGCTAATACGCGCCTTGCGGTTCGCATTTTTCAGGTCGTGGATAAGTTGAGCGATATCTTCTATTGAATAGATGTCGTGGTGTGGCGGTGGACTGATGAGTCCCACACCGGGAGTAGAGTGGCGAATACGCGCGATCTTCTCATCAACCTTCCCGCCAGGAAGTTCTCCGCCTTCACCTGGCTTAGCGCCTTGCGCGATCTTAATTTGTAATTCATCGGCGTTCGTTAGATACCAAGCGGTAACGCCGAATCTTCCTGAGGCAACCTGCTTGATGGCCGAGCGCTTTGAATCGCCATTGTGCAGCATATTAAAGCGTTCTGAATCTTCGCCGCCTTCACCTGTATTCGACTTACCACCCATGCGATTCATCGCAATCGCCAGTGTTTCATGGCTCTCTTCAGAGATTGAACCGAAGCTCATCGCGCCCGTTGCGAACCGCTTTACGATCTCGCTAGTTGGCTCAACTTCGCTAATGGGAATCGCATCTGTCGCACTGACATTAAATTGCAGAAGGCCTCTTAACGTACAACGTCGTGTCGCGTTTTCGTTCGAATGTTTCGCGAAGGCTGCATAGGCTTCCGTGCTGTTGGTGCGTGCCGCGACTTGTAAGTTTGCAATAGTGTCCGGGTTCCACATATGTGCTTCGCCACCGGAGCGCCAGTGAATATCTCCCGGATTCGCCAGGACAGGGATGCGATCACTGTCACGCTTGGGAAAGCCTAGCGCATGGCGACGCTCTGTCTCCTGTTTGAGCAGGTCAAAGTTGACGCCTTCTACTCGCGAAGCCGTGCCAGTAAAACAGCGCGTGACTACATCGTCTGCCAAGCCGACCGCCTCGAATATCTGTGCGCCTTTATAAGAATGTAGCGTTGAGATACCCATCTTGGCCATGACTTTCAACATACCCTTGGCGACACCCTTCTTATAGCCAGTAACGAGTGCATCTTCGTCCGCGAACAATGCGCCCAGAAAGCCCTCTTGCTGTGCCTGCCACAAAGCCTCGAAGGCAAGATAAGGGTTGATGGCATCGGCGCCATAGCCAGTTAGTAGGCAGTGGTGATGTACTTCCCTCGCCTCACCGGTTTCGATTATTAAACCGATCTGCGTACGTTTGCGCGCCTTAATCAGGTGTTGGTGCACAGCACCACAAGCAAGCAGCGCACTAAGAGGTACGCGCGAGGCGGAAGTGAGGCGGTCGGACAGTATGACGAAAGCAAAGCCATCGTCGATGGCCGCTTCGGCTTCTGTGCAAATTCGGTTTAGGGCGTTCTCAAATCCATTCGTCTCCAAGTTCTTGAATGTGCTATCGATCAATTTCGTTTTCATGCCGCGATAGCTCATGCCGCGAATATCGGTTAGCTGCTGATTGGAGAGGATGGGATGATCAAGGCTTAGTCGATGTGCCTGCTCGGGGGTAGTTTGCAAAAGATTGCCTTCCGGCCCAATGAAGCAGCGAAGCGACATAACAATCTCTTCACGAATAGAGTCGATAGGGGGGTTTGTAACCTGTGCAAACAACTGTTTGAAATAGTCGTAGATCATGCGTGGTTTATCGGAGAGGCAAGCAAGCGCAGAGTCATTTCCCATCGAGCCCAGTGGATCACGCGATTCAGTTAATAGGGGAATTAACATGAACTGCATCGTCTCGGTGGTGTATCCAAAAGACTGCATACGTTGCAAAATATTTTCGCCGTCTAGGGAGTGCGCAGCACTGCCGCTAGATAAGTGGCCAAGCGTAACTTTTTGCTCGGCAAGCCACTGGCCATAAGGTTTTTTGCTGGCGATCGTAGTCTTTACTTCCTCGTCGGGAATTAGGCGTCCTTCTGCAAAGTCCAACAAAAACATCTTGCCAGGTTGTAGGCGACCTTTTAGTTTTACATTTTCGGGGTCGACCTGCACCACGCCAACTTCCGATGCCATGATGACTTTGTCGTCATGAGTAACGTAGTAACGACTTGGGCGTAGTCCATTTCGGTCAAGGACAGCGCCTATATAGTGACCATCTGAGAACACGATGGAAGCCGGTCCGTCCCAAGGCTCCATTAGCGCGGAGTGGTACTCGTAGAAATCTTTTTTCGCCTGACCCATATTGGTATCGGACTGCCAGGCTTCGGGAATCATCATCATTACAGAGGCGGGTAGTGATCTGCCCGACATAAGCATAAATTCTAACACGGAGTCAAAGCTGCCCGAATCCGAGCAATCGTCATCGATGATTGGGAAGATGGTTTTTAGCTTGTCACCAAAAACATCTGTCTTGGCTTTACCCTGTCGTGCAACCATGGAGTTTACGTTGCCACGCAGAGTATTGATCTCACCGTTGTGACTCATGAAGCGATTCGGCTGCGCTCTATCCCATGAGGGGAAGGTATTCGTACTGAAGCGTGAGTGCACCATCGCCATATGGGTTTCGAAATCGGGATTTGTGAGGTCGCTATAGAAGGGAAACAATTGCCCAGGTGTTAGCATGCCCTTATAGACGATGACCTTGGTGGACAAGCTACAAGCGTAGACTTGCTTTGCCTCTGTTAGGGAAGTGTCCAGTCGCAGGCGGTGGGTGAATCGCTTGCGAATTACGTAGAGCTTTCTTTCGAATTGCTCCTGATCCAGACCTGTGTCGGCGGCAATAAAGAGCTGCTCGATTCTTGGCTGGGCCAGCAGCGCGGCAGGTCCTACATTGGCACCCTTGGCGTCGGTAGGTACCTCTCTCCAGCCGATGAAGGTCTGACCTTCTTCGGCGATAATTTGATTGATTGTCTGACGGCAAATGTCTCTTTCTTCATTTACCTGTGGCAGGAATA
>Ga0209632_10001411_pt1 | contig 24237 bp, 29 predicted proteins | sample COG_10_FD_184754 | JGI IMG/M metagenome (GOLD analysis project Ga0209632, IMG submission 184754) | Pelagic Microbial community sample from North Sea - COGITO 998_met_10 (SPAdes) (version 2) | ecosystem: Environmental > Aquatic > Marine > Neritic zone/Coastal water | place: Helgoland, sampling... | reverse complement strand
ATATTCAATCATTCCAGAGATATCAAATACTTTTAGTGTTCCGTCATCTTTACAACCACTATCAATTTTTAATATTGAACTAATTCCCTTTGATGACAACTCTGACACCATGCCTCTGTCTACAGTATCTTTGTATAGTATAGCAGCCCAAATATTATTATGATTAAAATATTTAGAGTTAACCATACGCAACCGCATTTGATGTACTTTTGCCATTTTATCATCTTCGGTATACTCTTGCCCGTAACGTTCTAGCACACCACCAGTTGATCCGCCGCTGTGATCCATTGCTGCAATAAAATTATTCATATGTTTCTCCAGTATCTCTAAAGAAGTTTTCACTCCAAAATGCTTTATCGTCAATCCAAACATCGTAGTGTTCTTTTTTGCCAACACTTAATTCATGATGTTTTGCTCCCCAATTAGTCAACTGTTGTTTGGTAAGCATAGTATAGTCAACTCCGCTGCTAATACCTCGTGCAGTCATATACTTGATGGTATGTCCTGCATCGTACAATGCATTTACCCGTGCAATGCGATCTGGAATTGGAACATGATTGGCATAATCTTTCTTGCCACTTCCGTCCATAAAATAAACTTCTCGACAAATAGTACCGTCAATATCTATTACATATTTCATTAGTGTGTCTCCTTTAAATAAACCATTTTTTTGCTTTTAATCTTATTTTTAGTGGACTGCTTTCAGCTTCATTTACAATACTGTAAAGAGTATATAATCTACCATATTTATAAACTGCATCATTTATGTCACCAACTTCTTTATTCCAAGAAGGTAAACTTACACTCCAGTTGTATTCAATAGCTTGTTCGACAAGTTTACTGCCTGCACGATCTCGATCTGGTACAACTATTATATCTTTATTTAACTTGTTTAACAACATTGACTGTTGTTCTGAAATTTCTGATCCTCCAAGAGCACAACCATCAATGTGTATAGCATCAATTTGTCCTTCACAAACTATACAAAATATCTTGTTATAACCTTGCTCGTCAAGACCGTAGACAAACCCAGGCTGTACTTCTGTTAAGTATTTTGGCTTTTTATCAAGTATTGTACGAGCTGTCCAGCCAACAATTCTTTTTTCATAGTAAAATGGTATAATTAATCTATCACGATATCCTAAACTACTTGACCAATAATAATCAGTATCGTCTAAATTTAATCCACGTGTAGCCATGTATTCGAGTATAGCCATACTGTGTTTATCAAATTCTTTTATATTTGATAATTTAATAACGTCGTTAGGTAAAGGCACAGTTGAAAATGTAGGAAGTTCAACTAGCCTTTGTTGTATCGATACACCTTCATTTTCTCTCATTACATCAAGTGCAATCTTATTAATTATATCATCAGGTGTGTTTAACCATTGAAATAATTTTCGCATCTTATGAGAAAATGGTCTACCTGGTTGCCAACTGCATTTAAATCCGCAATTAAAACAATGATAGCTAACTGTGTCTCCTTCGTTGATAACACCGCCTCGTGACTTCTTATCTGTGCTTTCGCCATTGTGAATACAACACGGAGCATTAAATGCTATCCATCCACTTGGAGTCTGTTTGCGCTTGAATGGCAAATGCGAAATTAGAGTATCAGATACCATGCTCATGCCTAATAGTAACACAAACAGTTTAAAAAGTCAATTAGTTTCTAATTAGTATTTTACTTATTTTGTCTGTGGGATCAGCACTAAATTTAAATCTAATGTAATTAAATATTCCATTAAAATTTGCAGGTACTGGCATTGATTCTGATCCAGTAAATGTAATAGTGTTAATAGTAGACCAGTTGTTATTGCCTGTGATTTGATTTTCTAAAGTAGCTTGTATTTCAACAGTTCCGATGTATGACGAAGAATATATAGCAACAGTATGCAATGCATCGTTACCGTTAATACCCGGCTGTGCTTCTATTTTAGTTGCATCATCGCTACCAGCAACCCAGTAAGAATTTTCTACATAAAAATTTGTTACACTAGTACTTTTTTTTGGCCCTGGAAATGCTAAACTATCTAGAAATATAGTACCAGCACTTTCAAAGTTTTGATTTGAATATGTAATAGTATTGGTATTGTCTGCATTACGCATGTAGATATTATAGCTTAGATACTGTTGTTGTACGTTTAGTAGATCATTTTCAGTTAATATAACCTGAAAAGTTCCTTTGGTTAAACTAGCTGTCGATGATTGATCGTCTGTGATTGTACATGCACGTTCTATTATTTTATTTCGATGTTCATCAAATATTACTATCCAAGGTATGTTGGTACTTAATAACACAGGCTTTTGGTCCGAATTAAATAAACGAAATTGTAAGGTATTATCAATACCTCTATATACTTTTAACTGTCTGCTATACACTGGTCTATACTCCACAACAAATAAGGATGCCTCAGTTGCATCAGTTGAAATAACATTTATTTTGTTATCGACTAAATATCTAGGTGTTAACTGCAATGTACCGGATCCTTTAATTATAGTGTATTTATTTTAAAAATGTTATTAAAAGAAATAGAAAATCGATTTCCATATGTTAGTGTTGTTGCCTACGGCGGCAAAGAATATGTGGGTATTATATCTAATCAAGATCAATATGTAACTAATATGTTCCTATATACTACATTACGTTCTGAAGAAGATAAAAAACTTCTGCTGGACCTTGGAGAAATTTGGTGGTGGGAATCAAACAGAATGATTCCTATTAATATTTTTCTACGTAAAGAAATTGGCCAACTGCGTTATAGTAATGTTACAATGAATTCAAAGGATGTAAAACTTGTTATAGGGCCTTGTGTAAATGTACACAACTTGGTACAAAAACGTGTAAAACGAAAGTCAGTTCAATTAGTTCGTAAACCTAAGTAGTTGTCTCAGCAAGTTGTTCACACAATAAATTCATGTGTACTACTACTGCAACAGCGTATGAAATAGCATGACTTTTCTTAAAAAAATATTCATTATTTATTGGTTTTGTCCAAACGTGTTCCATTATATGCGACCATTGTGCTGTCGCTAGATGTCTTTTTGCTGGCCGTATAATTGCCAGTGTTGCTGCCAATTGAATGACCGATGCAGGCTTCAATTGCCTTAATAGTTCTCCGTGCCCGTTGAGATGAAATACTTTGTCGCTGAATTCGTTGTGCTCCAGTAGTTGCCATATTGGTTCCTTTCTTATTAACTGCTGTAAGTGCTCTTCATTGCTGATTCCGTTATACATTGAAACATTTAAAAAATCTAATTTATAATACCCGCGGCTATCTGCTAATTTATGATCAATTGTTGAAATATTATCAACAGGATTATAAGGGATTTGATTTACATATATTCCAGTGTTATGCTTTTTTCCTGATTCTAGTTTTGCAACTCTGTGTGTAATCTGTGATAGTATATTATCTCTATTAGCAAAGTCAATGTCAATATCTGGCATTTTCTCTAATCTCTCTTATTGTTCTTATAGGATCATCAGACTCGGTAATAGTCCTACCAATAATTAGATAATCGGCGCCTAAGTTGATTGCTTGTCTAGGCGTAACTGCTCTCACTTGTCCTTTGTTACTTCCGATGCCAGGACAGACTGTTATCATATTTTGTGCTAAGGGTTTTACTATTGCTAAGTCTGTTGGGCTACATATCATACCTGAGAACCCATATTTTTGCACTCTTTTGATGTTTTCTCTCCACATTGTATCTGCACCTTTAGGCAAGTAGTGCAATATGTCTAACAAGTCACTGCCGCTCCAACTAGTGAGATATGTAACACCTAACAATTTAATTTGATCTGAAAACTGTTCGAGTTCTTCAAATACTGCTTCATTGTTGTGTGTGCATACAGTGGTCATTGTGGCACCTTTGTCTACAATTTTTTGTACAACTTGTTTAACAGTATTTGGTGTGTCCCATAGTTTACAATCTACAAAAAGTTCTTTACCTTCTGTATAATCTTTAATATAAACACTTTGACTCCACAATGTATGATTGGTTTTAAATCCGTCAACATAATGACGTAGTTTTGCAGCCATTTCTAGTGCATCGAGAGGATTAGTATAATCAAGTGCAACAATGATTTTCATAGGTTACTTCCTTCAACAACTTCTTTTACTAGTGCAACATCATCTTTTTGTCTCTTAAATCTTAAAGCCCAATGTTGCGGATTAAGATTATTAAATATCATAGTTAGTTGTTCTTCATTAAGTGTGCCTAACATTGCTTTTCCACTTTTACAATTTAATAATAACCAAGGACTTATCTTTCCATCCTTAATGTGCCAGACTACTAGATTAGTACTAGCATTGGCAAAATATTTATTCCAGCTAGTATTATTTTTTTTGGCCCATTCTACCATGGTTACTACAGACCTTTCAAGTGCAGTAGTTACATCTTCTTTTAATATTAAATCTAATGCATATTTTTCATAAAGTTCTTCATTACACCAATGATCTAATTTAACTCCGCTGGTTACTACATAGTCGATGTATTTTTCAGGATACAAGGGTTTTACATTACTAATAAAACTACCAAACTTAACAAATGCATTATAATAAGGACTATCACAAAATTCCTTATATGTTTTTTCTTTTTGGGCGCCTGCACTTAATTTATAAAATCTACCAAATGCATAAAACCCATGACGTACACGTTTTTCATCTTTTTGTAATGCCCTGCGTTTTTTCTCACACATATGTACTGCTAAAGTTTTTTCTCTAGCATAACCAGTTTTACAATACTCACATACGTAAGGTTTGTTAGAAGCTGGCATTGTCGATATTGTGGTCTCGAGCCAACTGTTTAAGTTCTTTTTTTGTAGATATTTTAGCAAGTAATTCAGCCTCGTCTAATTTTATATTAGGATATAATTGACATAGAAACTTAACTGCTTTACTACTGTCATCCTTTTTCTTTTTTAATCCAATCCATGGGTGAAACTTTTTGCTGCCTTTATTTCCAGCAACACACAACAATTGCCATTGTAATTTATTATGATTAGTTCCCCCGAGCACATTCCAATTTTTATTATAATATTCATTTACTTTAAGAACTGAAAATGCTTGCGAATCATAATTACCTTTGACACTACTTACATACCTGTTGAGATTCCATAAATCGCCTTTGATGTCTTTGCGCCCAACATCAGTTCCAGCATCGTACATGCTTTTTATATTATTGTCAATTGCTGGTAATAAATCTTTAAACAAATCAAGTTCTTTGTTTTTCATATTATATTACTCCTCGTCTTTTATAGTATAGTATATTACTAACATTCTGTCAATTTGTTTTTTTAAAGTAGGATTATCTTCACTAAGTTGTATCATGTGTTGCCATTCGCTATAGCTAAACAAATTATTTGTTGCTCTATCAAACGCTTCATTACTTCCACCTATAATCCATCTTGGCTTTGAACAATGCGGAGGATCTCTGTATCGGGCATAAACAACACCGTTAGCTCGTTCGTATATAAGTGCTTCACCGGGTATTAATGTATCTATCATCAAACTTCAGTACCACTAGTGCGTCTTACAATATCATCATGATTGAATTCAGCCCAATACAATTCAAATGCTACTCCATCTTCAAGGCCTTCAAACTGATGAATCTTTCCTGGTTTAACTTGAGTAAAGTCTCCTGCATTAAGGATAGTTTCGTCTACTAATCCTTGATCGTCTTGCCATACACGTATGAGCATCTTGCCTGACTCTACATAAAATCCGTTCCATTTAAATTGATGTTCATGTTCACTACACTTAAATCCTGCATTGTATTCAATACGATGAAATTCAAGTACACCATTAGCGTGTATTAATTCAGTACCTCCCCAAATTTTTCCTGCTTTAATTCCCATTAGTTTCTCCTATAATAATTTTCCAAAATCAATTATTTCACTTTGACGATTTATATCTTTTACAAAAAATGCACATAACTCGTTATCCTTTTCGGTTATTGGTATTGACAACAACTGACCGTTTTTCATTTTTGGAAAAAACCATTTAACATCATTATAAAAATTTATAATTTCAATCTTTCCGTAATCTGGCATTGATCCTGTTAGAGGATTAAAAAGAAATGCTTCAAATCCTCTATCATTTAAACTAGTTAATGGCAATACTTCTAAATCGCTGCCTGCATCTCTACATCCTACAGCAATACACCAATCAAGTGGCATAACAATTTCTTTATTATTAATATTTAACACTATTGCTGGAGAATTAAAACTTTCAAGAAATATTAAAGGATTAAAAAAGAAATCAGGTTCTTTTGGATTGCTATTATCTAGTACTGAAAATCGTATGGTATCGTCAACTGAGTCGGGTATTTTATTTAATTCAAATGTTGTATTTTCTAAAGTAAGTATTCTCATTTTAATTCCAATCTACCTTTTCTATGGTGAAGGGGTATTGTGCCTCCTTATAAAACTTCTTACGTTGTGTAAGATGCCTCTTTGCAAACTTACACGTTGAAGTTAGGTCCCATATTTGGACAAAGTCTTTGTCTTTTGCCTTTCTTACGCCTCTGCCTATTGATTGAATAACTCTTACAAAACTTTTGCCAGGTTCAATTAACACAAGATTAAAGATACGAGGAATATTAAGTCCTACTGCTGCAACTCCGTAGGTGGCAATAATAACTTCATTAGTACCTTCGCGAATTGTATCGTAAGTTTCTTTTCTATCTTTTACTTTAACTGAACCGCTAACAAATGTACTATTGGGTATTAAGTCTTGTAATGCTTCTCCTGCACTAATCCTATCTACTAAGATTAATGTATTTCCTGATTGAGATACAGTGTTTAATAACTTAGCCATGTATTCAATTCGTTTTGTATCTGTTGTTAAATATTTTAATTCTTCTTGATATCCGTTGTGTACTACTGTATCTATTAATTGTACTACATTAACATGACACTGAGACAGTACACCTTTGTCTTGTAATTCTTTAGCACTTATATTACCAATAACTGGTCCTAAACTAGCATGAATACTTTCAAATTCAAATTTTTCTTTAGGCACTGTACCAGTAAGTCCCCAACGTATAGGTGCATTTCGTAGGTTGCGTGTAAGCAGATTCTTAAGAACCTCTGCTTTTGCTTGGTGTACTTCGTCGACAATAATAGTGCTTACACCTTCTAAAAACTCTGCTAGTGACAATACTGCTGAGCCATCTTTTGTTTTCTTGTCAAGTATATTTAAACTTTGCCAAGTACAAATAGTGTGAGTCTTACCTAGATCCTTTCTGTCTCCAAAGTACACCCCTACATCCAAACCGCAGTTTATATAGTCTTCTTCTGTTTGTTCAACTAACGATTTGTTTGGAACAATAACCAGACTACGTCCATACGGCTCGCTTATATGTGACAGTGTTGCTGTTGTAATTGTTTTGCCTGCACCAGTAGCAATTTGTTGTAGGCTTTGTGGATTATTTAAAAAGTTATTAATTGCTTCAACTTGGTAATCACGTAAAATAATATCTTCACCAACTGCTGGATGACCTTGGGGCCAAACTACGCCCCGGTCTTTCCAATATGTTTCAGTAACTGGAACAAAGTCTAGTTTTATTGGATGCCGACGATCGTCGATATCTACAATTTGTACTTTGTTCCTTTGTAAAATTGAAACAATAGTATCAAGATGATTAACGTATCCAGTTCCGCCAATACTAAAAAAAGCAACTTTACCATCCCAGCGACCAAGTTTGTACTGTGGCATATATCTTGCATATGGCACTTCAAATTTGAGTGCGTTTGCAAGTTTCCTACGTACATCAACATCAAGGCCCTCAATTTTGATATTAACTTCGTCTTCGATAATTAGTTTACAACTCATATTGGTTATCTTTAACTCCATGAAAGGTTGATGGTAAATTTTCGTGAAATATGATTAAATCACATACATCTTTGATAAATTTTGAAATCATTGTATTATGACGTTTTCCTGTTAGTGAAAATACACACATTGGCTTCCAGTCTAATCTAAACAATAATTTTGGTAGTTTATCCTTACAAATATATACTATTTTTGTATCATTGTCAAGTATAGTATTAAAATTTCTGTCTTTAATATAATTGTTAATATTATAATTATCTTCGTTAGGCAATCTAAAAAGAACTATTTGTTCATTAGTTGACACAGTAGTAAATGATTTATGCATTGATGATAACTGTTCAAGACAGTCGTCTTTGTCTAATAATACTAACAATGGAAATCTTTTTAGTTGCACTAGAGCGTCATGAATACTTGGTAGACTGTTAGATATTGGACATAGTCTAACTAGTGTATTTTGTCTATAGATAATTTCTTTAATATTTTCTTCAAGATTGTTATCAATTAATTGTACATAATTTAGTCCAAATCTTCGTCTACGATCTTGTATAATAATATTATCATTAATATTGTCTAGATCGTTTTTAATAAATTCAATTGCAGTATCAGTTAAGTTATTAAATTTATCTGAATCATATGACGGTAAATGTAACCCTTTATTTTGTTTTACGTTATCAATTTTATGATATAAGTTTACTAAATTTTGGTCAATTATAAATCCTTTATCTTTTAAATTGTGTACAATATCATAAATTGTTGTTTCGCATAATTTAAAAAAATGAGAATTTGAGCCTTTACGATGAACATGGTTAGACTTATTTTGAAAAATTATTCTTTCAACTACAACAATTAATTTTTTACTAAACGGAAATTGTACCTTAATCCATCCATCAGATGTATTTTTGCAGATGGTAATTAGTTTTCGACGATCAACTTGCCTTAGCGGAGATCGTAGATTATTAATTATTTCGTTAAGATTAAATATTTCAAATTTTTCAAATTCTGTTTTATATTTTAATAATTTTGCTTGCATCAAATGATATTGCTTGTCAGTTAATGCAGTTCCTTTAAACACTTGTCTAGCAATACTATATATAATATGTTGGTCATTTTCGTCAATTACTATATTGATGGGATTATTCACAGTTAGTCCAGTAACTGACTCAAGGCAATCTTCGATATTTTTAATCATGTACTATATATAACACATTATAGTAAAGATGTCAAGTATGTTAGCGGAATGCCTTGTGTGATTTCGTCAATTGTATATTCTGTGTGTGCATAGTCATTTAACCATTGTTGTCTATTGGGCATTAGAGGATTATCGATAGTTTCGGTTCCTGTATTTGATACCGGCCATGCTAAACTACTTGGTCCAGTAAACACTGGCACGCCAGCTATTACACTATGTATTCCAGGATTGCTAGACCAGCTAATTGTTGCCCATGTGTTATCAAATGACATATCAAAGTCATCGTATGTATCTAGTAATTTTTGAGGACGCTGTCTATAAACATTTTTATATTGACTTTCAATATCAGGCAAAGGACATCGAGGATGAGGTCGAAACAGTATTGGTTTATCTGAATATAATTGAACAGTTTCAATAGTGTGCATAATCCACTTGCTCATTGGAGGCATATTTTCCCATTGTAGGCTTTTATCATGTTGTCCACAAATTAAAATATAATCTCCTGTTTTTCTCCACGGTGTTAGTTCTAGTCCCAAACTCCTAGCACGATTGTTATTATTGCCACTAGGGCCAAGATTCCCATCACGATTGATACCATTTAATCCTACCTTCCACGTTGTTCCCCTTTTTATTCCTCCAACTTCTAATACAATTGTCGGCTTATTATAATTCCAAACTTTTTTATTTTTGGCCATTCTGCCATGCCATAGTACACTCCATATAACATTAACATCTGCAATATCATGATCGTCAACTATAGTAAATCCATAGTTATTTAATCCTTGTGCAAATGCATCAAACACTGGTATAGAATTTAATGCACCGTATTCTTTCCATAATTTAAATTTCATGTGTAAATACCTTTAATATATTTAATAGGAATAAGCAATGTCTCAAATAACTGTGGTTACTACATTTCATGCAGATGGTATGAGAAAATATGGTCAAAGATTTATTGATAGTTTTATTCAAAAAGTTGATAAACGAATCACATTATTAGTTTATGCAGAAGAGTGTGCTCCTTATATTTCAAATAATCAACAAGTAACGCTACTAAATGCAAATATTGAATTACCTAAATTAATTGCATTTAAAGAAAAATGGAAAAACATTCCAAAAGCAAACGGCATACCTCCAGACAATATTAAAGCACGTAGGCCGCGTGATTGGCATAAGGAATTTAAATGGAATGCTGTAAGATTTTCTAATAAAACCTATGCAGTATTTGATGCGTGTAACCGTAGTAAAGATTGGGTAGTATGGATGGACGCTGATACATTTGTACATAGCGAATGGTCTCACAAAGAATTTAATAAATTATTACCTAACGATAAATGGTTAACCTATGTGGGTAGAGGCAAAGGATCACAGACCTGGCCAGAATGTGGCTTTTACGGCATGAACTTAAATCATCCTGTGTGTATACAATTCTTAAAAGAATTTGAACGTTATTATGAAGACGCTGATAATGGTATTTTTGAATTAGAAGAATGGCATGACAGTTATGTGTTTGGACATATTTTAAATAATTTAAAATTTGTTAACAATAATGTATTAGATTATAGTGCAGAAATGTATTTAAAAGAAGCTAAAACCGGCGGCGGGGGACATCCATTAATTAATACTGTGCTGGGTAAATGGATTGATCACATGAAGGGCGACAGAAAAAATATAGGTAAAAGTTTACCTAAAGATATCATGGTTAATAGAACAGAAGACTATTGGAGATGATTACGCATGTGATTCCATGCCTGTCCATTTTTAAGTTCTTCAAAAGACCAATGACTCATTGACTTCAGTTGCATCCAGTATTCTCTGTTGAATTCTTTTGGATTTTCAATATTACTAAAATCATCATCAGCAACATCTTTACACTGACTGTCTTCTTTGTCGGTTACAAATGCATAATGTCCTTGTATAATTGGTCCAACAATACTACTACTATTATGATTTACAACAGCCCATGCGTCGACTAAATCTTGATGAATTGGTATTCCAGTGTTACTAATTGATAGATTATTTTTTTTAAGCAACGACTGAATGTTTGGTAATTTTGTCCAGTTACGTTGAGTTCTATCTCCTGGATGTGCTCTTATTATAATATGTCTGTCACTATATTTGCGTATCTTCTTTACTGTAGTTATAATCCAATCTTCAATTGGTATTCCTTTCATACTCCAGCCATTATTCCGTTGACAACATAATATTATTTTTGATCCAGTTTTTTTGTAAGGCAGTAGACTTATATTATGATGTTGTAAAATTTGATTACAACGAGATGTATCTATAATATTATCAAAATAGTTACCAGTCGTTGGAAAAATTCCGTTTGCACTATAGCGTAAATATCCATGTGCGTTGGTGTCATCTGCAAATCTAAATAAGTTTGCATCTGCTACAATAACATACTTTTTTTGATTTAACTGTTGAGTTATTATATTTTTACGTAATTTTAAATGTGGCGGATTTGTGTTAGCATACACCCAACCTTGCATTACTGCAACATCGCACGGTATTAATTTTTGATCATAGTTAATACTGCTTGTATCTTGAGAGTGTCGTAAAATGCCCTCATGAAAATAGTTAATTAGTTGTTCTTTTTGTATATTAGTGTTACCAGCAGGAACACTACTCATATAGTTAACAACCTCCATGTAAGATTCTCCATGCTGTGCCATCTTCCATTTCATTGATATGAAATTGACAATAGCTAAGATGTGAAAGATATCTTACCATCTGTTCTTCATTATATGTATTTAAATTATCAATTTGAGATAAAGAAGTATTACACATTGTTGTTGCAGCGTTCGGCCCTAGTGCAATTGCTGGAATGCCGTTCATAAGTGCTTCAATAGCAGCTATACTATTATAAGTTACTAAGCAATAAACATCATCTTGTAATGCCTGAGCAAGTGTATTAAATGTAATACGTTCAGCTCTTCCTGGTTTTAATCTAACCTCAATTGGACGGGTTGTTACTAATTGTAGTTCTTTAATAACAATTTTTATCCATTCTTCTTGGCGCGGTTGATTCCAAAATTTCATTACTTTATTACTAGGCGGGCAAATTAAAATTTTACGTCCTGTATTAAATTCTTTGTACTTATAATTTGGTAATATTTTGTTTAATCTATCTTGTGGACGATCTTTAATAGGTGTAAGATTTTGTAAATTATTTCTTGTAACACGATGCCAAATTTTATTTTTACTAGTTTCATTTCCAAAATACGACGAGTCGATATAATAAAAATCTTTCTTATTATTCCAACAATAATGAATTGCTTCCTGAGAATGCGATGCCATTCCTCGGATTAATAAAGGTGAATCAACTGTTGATGTATTATTCCATGTACTTAATTTTGCTTGATTAATACCGTTCTCAAACAATTTTAAATAAGAATTAAAATATGTAGTATTATCAATTGTAGGCGAAAATATATGTGCTACTCGACATCCTAGTCCTCGTTTTGGATTTTTTCGTATTTTCATAGAAGTAAATCATCTTGTAAATAATTTTTTATACCAGATACTAAATGATTCCATACTAAACCGGAGCTCATTTCATCTTGAGTCCACTGACAATATGCTAAATTACTTAGATGTTGATTTATAGCAGATTTTTTAAGTAAAAGTAAATTTTCAATATTCTCTAACTTAGTTTCAGAAACATTCCATGCAAAACTTCCTTCGTCGCATGTGATATTTGGAATTCCCATACATAGTGCATCTATAGCAGTGCCGCTAGAGTATGATACAAGACAGTAAGCATCAGAAAGTTGATTTCTTAATGAAATAGTTTTACCGTCAACAAACGTAACATTTGAGTAATCATTTTTTGAATAGACTATTTTTTGTAATATAGGATTATATGCTTCCATTCCTTTAGAACTTGCTGCTGGGTGCATCCTTACTTCAATAGGCCTATTAGTATACATTTTTAATGTATTAATAGTATCAAAACACCATTCGTTAATATTATTGCCTCGCAAACTTGCATCACCTGTGAGTTGCATTGCAATTACAATTTTATTGCCAAGTTGATTATGCCATCCTGAAAATTTTAAATTTCCTAATTTTAATAGACGGTCATCAGGACGTTTTATATTAGGACCAAAATATGCATCTTTATTCAGAAAGCCATTTACGCCTACTCGAAAATAATTACATTTTTCAAATTCAAGAGTACGATTAAGTATTGGAGTTTCAATACAAATAAAACATTTTGCATTATTTTTAATATCAGTTCTTACTTGATGTTGCATACTTCCACGTAGAGGCTTCCAACTACCTAGCATTACTGCTACGTCACATTTAGTGTATTTTTCATTATAGTCATAATTTACGCCTAGACCTAGGTTAACTATTTTATTAATTTGTTTTAATTTATGTATTTCTATTTCAGAGTCTGGTATTAATTGTTTTTCAATACCTTCTTTCATACTACGTAATAAGGTCTGTTCATAATTGTGACCTGCAGTTAGCATAAACACTTTAACTAACAATTTGCATCATATCCTGTAATTCCTTTTTCCATACTCTATTAAATGGACAATCTCTATAATTTTCAAACCAAGGGCCACCTTCGGTATAATGTAATGCCTTGGGGGTTCCTTCTATATACCAGTCGGTTAAGTAATTCCATTCATAACTAAACTCACCTATTTCGTCATCATTTAACCAGCTAAATCGATGTAAGTATGCACCGGTAATAGACTCGTTATTAACAAGTGCTGTGTTTAATTTTTTATTACTCGAATGACTACAATTAACCAACATCACACTTGACCAGTTTTTACGAGGATAAACTGTTTGTGTTTGTCCATCCATTTTAGTACCTTCTTTAGGTGTATAGTCATGCTTAACACACATTACTGCGTACTTGTCATCAACTTGGTCGAACAATTCTTTAACATCATTTAAGAAAATAATATCACTGTCACAAAACAATGCCCATCCATTAAAATTAGTTAGCTCTGGAATTAAAAATCTTGTAAATGTAAACTCAGTACTTGCTAGTTTATCTATAGGACGAGTGTACCAGCCTTGTTTTCTAAGTGTGTGCTGAATTAACGGAATGACTTTGACATCTTTATTTCGAGATTCAAGGCTGTGTTTACATACCTGATATGCTATGTCTTCTCTAGTATCGTATCCTATAAATACCTTCATCTATGTCTCCGTTCAATATCATCTTCTATACATTCTTTCCCCCATTGTATTTCTAATATATGGGCATTTTTATCTCCTGGATTTGATGCTTTGTGCCAAACTTGTTTACCAATTTCATATGGTAATCCATGTGGTTTTAAATGTTTTATATCAATTAAATTATTCCATTCAGTTTGCATTTTAACAATGCCTTCAAGAACCATCCATTGCTCACTGCGTTTAAAATGTTTTTGATCACTTAAACTTTTACCAGGATAAATTACAAGCTCTTTTACTTTATAACCTTGAGTAGGCTTGTGATCTAGTACTCTCCAGTATCCCCAATCGCGTTTGGTCTTTTGTGTCTTCCATTCATCTAATATCCAGCTACTAGAATTCTTCTTATCAGTTCCGCCTATGCCAAATACAAATTCAACATTATCAAAAATCATTTCTGGAATATTATCAACAGTTCTATCGCCACCGTTGGCAAAAATAATTTGTGCATCAGGATGAATATTTTGCACATATTGAATTGCATCAATTGCTGTGTCGTCTGTGTCATCAAATTCAAATACATTATCAACGCATTCAAGTGCGTTGATAATTGTTTTACGTTCGTCAACGGACATAAAAGGCATGCCTTTTTTACGAGACAACCATTTGTCGCTGTTTACACCAATCCAAAGTTCTCCATCGGAAAGCCTAGCTAATGATTTTGCGTTTTCAAAATTTGCAATATGTCCTGAGTGAAGAGGATCAAAGCCTCCTGTAACTAAAACTATTTTCATCTAGTATTTACATTTCACCAACCAAATATATAGTCTTTTCTGACATTAGTAATTTCTTTAGCACCAAGAGATTTTAGGTATTTTCCTGCACAGTATTCAGTGTCGGCATGTTGTTCGCATACAATAATTGGTTTATATTTTAAAATTGTTTCAGTTGCACCTTGTAAGACTTCAAGTTCATGACGTTCACAATCAATTTTTAACAATCCAAACTTTGGTAAATTTAGATCGTCCATACGCTTGATTGATATATTTCCAGTACCAACTTTACTTACAAAACTACCTCCTGTATTATTAGAATTATACTCAATAGTAACTTGACTATTAATATTACCTAATGCATACTCGTTAATTTGTACATTAAGATCTTTTACATTTAAATGCAAACATTCGTACACTTGATACATTGGTTCGTATGCAATAACTTGTGTAAATTTTTCTGCTAGGTGCACAGCCCATAATCCTACGTTTGCACCTACATCAATTACTAGATCAAAATCTGTTACATATTTGTATGCTTCATCTCTTACATCATCTTGGTACTGAGGAGGGCCGCCGTTTCTTACACGTTTTGTTATAAGCCTTTCAAAATGATTATCAGTGTCGGGCATCCAATAGTTATATACTTTTTTCATTTTTTTAATACCGTAATATATTTTATAGAATTAATATTAAATTTTTTAACGTAGCGTTCTGTAATTTTTTCGTATTCTACAGTCCAACCAAACGTTTCTAATTTATGTTTCCACCATCTAGGTGTTTCAATAATTAAATGAGCATTACGACCATCGTTGAGTTTTTTCTTTGCAGGGTGACATGCAATTAAATGATACTGATACTTTGAAGCTCGATTAAAAAGATCAGTTAATGTTTGATCTATTAGATTAGGTTCAACATGTTCTAGTACATCGCTACTATAAATCATATCAACTGATTGCGGCAAATTAATTGGACTAGTTACTGGGTCGTATGTGTACAATCTTATATCAGGATATTTTTCAGCAAGTGCATTAGATGTAAGTCCTTTTCCTGATCCAAAGTCTAATATACTAGTAATATTTTTATTTTCTAAAATTTCAGACACAACATGTGGTATGCTTTCGCCACTGCCAAATTTAGACCGATTATGAAGTTCTGTTAATTGTTCTAAATATTCTTTACTAACTGCCATGTATGTTCCTTTACATTACTTATAACGAAGCATCTTCCATGCCAGCAACTCTAAGTTTTACAACATTAGTTATCTGCCATTGTTTTTGATCCAGTCCTTTTAACAAACCTAGCCACTTGTTACGCATAAGTGCAAACTCATTAATAATTTTTTCATAGTCAACAACATCTGCTTCGCCATCTACATATTTTTCAACATCGCGGCTTGACAGAGCTCGTTGGTAGCTTTCAAGATATTGTTTAAAGAAAGAACTACGCAATCTGCGTAGTTCAATGTTTAAGTAATTAAGAATTGCTTCAATCTCTTGTAGTTGATTAAATCTCTGTTCAACAATACCTGGCATTTCTGCTGCTGCACGTTCAACATTTCCTTTGAGTTTTACTTCACTCCTAGCTTCAATTAACTGATCTTCAAAGTATTGTATTGCTTCTGGAATCTTACTAATATCTCTCGAAACTTCGGAGTAGTAACCCATTAATCGTCATCCTCAACTGTATCATATTCTGAGTCTAAATCAAGATAATAATTCACAGCACTGTCAAGATATTTGTCATGGCCAAACAGTTCTCTTAGTGTGTTATCGTCTACACCATAATCTGCTAGTAAATCAACGTACTTTTCAGCTGCCATTTCGATATGTTTTTTGTCTAAATATTCTTTAAACAACATCCAGATATCTGCAATTTCTTCATCATTCATGATCGGTATTCTCCTCGGCAATTTCAATAACTTCGGTATTTACCACAGGCTTCATTTTTTCTTCGTATTGATCCATCACCATATCGAGTGTCGATCCAACCCATTGTTTACGATAGTGAAGATGTTCTTCACCGGCTAAGTCAATATACTTGAGTCTATTACCTTGCTTAACCAACAAGTTTTTCTTCTCAAATAACTCAACAAGACCGCTGTATGGATTCATGCCAGTTTCATAAGGAATTTTAACCTGCACACCTTCAAAAGGTTTTGCATAACGTGTTTTCATCACTTTACAACCGGCTCTAATACCCATAACTTCTGAGATTTTATTGCCTGCTTCATCTTCTTTTAGTTTCATTTTCTTCATTGCAACAACAATACTTGATGCATAGATAAAGCCTGAACCTCCACTGATCTTATCATCCGGGTCAAACATATCTTGCGATGCGTAGGTGTGGTTAGTACATACTAGTCCAACATTTAATGAGCCAATCATATTAACTGTGTTACGAACAAGTGCTGTTAATGCTTTAGGCTTACGACCCATATCACCTTTCATATCACCTTTATTAAACTGATCAACGTCAGTAGGTGTTAGTAACATACCTAAACTATCAACTACAAATAATACTTTAGGACGATCTTCTTCGTCCATTGAACGATAGTCTGTAATAAATGTTGAGATAGTTTTTGCTACATCATCAATCATGCTCATGTTTAGCTTGAGCAATTTTTCTGCACTAGTATCAACTTGTAGAGCTTGTAACCAGCTTTCGTCAAGTGCATTCTCAGAGTCAATTAGTACTACAAAAATACCCTGATCCTGTGCGTGTTTTACAATATTACCTGAACAAAAATAACTCTTGCCTGCTCCTGATTCACCAGCAAATACTGTAACCTTACCTAGTGGAACACCTCTATGAAAGTCTCCACTAATAAGATAATTTAGTGCATACGAACCTGTTGAAATCCAATCAGTAGGGTCGTTAAATCCAGTACTCATGCCTGAAATACTTTTTGTTAAGTCTTTACGAAATTTACTAACATCAAACGATTTAGCCATAGTTTCTCCTATATAATGATTAAAAGACCAAGGCCGTAAAAGCCTTGGTTAATTTTATGAAAATATGTTTTTACTCAGCTGTCTGACGTTTGCGGATCATTGCAAGAATATCTTGTGCATCACCGTTTGTTGACTCTGCTGCCGGAATAGCAGTTTCAACTGGAGCAGCCGGAGTAGGCGCTTCTTGCATTCTTGTGTCAGCGACTGGAGCACTTTGACTAGTTGCAGTTGCATTTGGAGATGCTGATTGAGTAGGATCACCAGTACGTGCTGCCATTCCACTTGGACGGAAAAATTGACTCCAACGATCAGCATCATATGCTTCACCGTCAACTGACGCTTCAAACATTTCTTTAAGTGCAACAACACCTTCTGGTGTTGGTTTCTTTGGAAGAAAATCTCCAAGATTAAACAACCCATGTGTGTTGATTGCATTCATCTCGCTGTCGCTTAATGGACGCTCTCTACGTGCCCAATTACTTGCGCCATAATCAGCATATCCACCTTTTGAACCTTTTGACAGTCTAAAGTCAACTCCAGCAGTATAATCAGTTGGAAGTTCTTCCATATCTGGATCCATTAATGCTGCTTTAATAAGTTGAAAAATTTGTGGTCCAATAATAAAACGTCGAATTGGATTTTCTGGTGCTTGATCATCCGCAATTGGATTTTCAGTTACAAAGCCTTGAAATACATACGAACGCTTTTTCCAATACTTACGACCCATATCTTCAAGACTTGGGTCTTTAAACCAACCGCGAACTTCTTGTAAGATAGGACATGATTCGCCATACATTTCCATACATGGAACTTGTACTTGTACTGGGCGTGAATCGGTTTGACCTTTAACACCCGAAAAGGGTAATTTAATCATAAGACGTTCTGTCCAGAAAAAAGTATTGTCTTGATCATTATCTGGAAGAAAACGCAATGTTGCTTGCTTTCCTTCTTCCATATTCCAAAATGCGTAGATTGCGTTATCGCCGCCTTGTGAGCCGCTGCCTGAGCGTGTTTCTTGTTCTTTGAGCTTTGCTCTGATTTCTGCTAGTGATGCCATAGTTAATGCCTCCTATAAATGCCTATGTTTGTCTTGTGCCTTTAGTGTGTAGCACAGTTTTAATACTACACGATATTATTTATCTTGTCAATGAATTTATTTTAATATTTAGAAATAACTTTGTTAGTCGTATATTTCGTTTACTAGATTTTTCATTATTTTAATTGCTTTATTGGAGTTAAGATGCAGTTCTGGAGGAAAATTTTCATGTAAACATTTTAATCCTCCGCATAATGCAATAATTTTTGCAGCATCTTTACTAGCTAAAACCTTTATTTTTGATTCATCAATACAAATTAAAGATGTTCCATCATATACAACATTACTTCCAATTAACCCTGTACAATTTATGTAAAAGTCTTCGCATACTACATAACCATTACCGTCTAGATTAGCTGATGCTAGCTTTAAAAGAAATTCTTTATATATTTTTAAATATTCTTTATATCCAAATGAAAAGTGGTTGTTACCGCTGTAGTTATCTTGTCCTTGAGGGAAATGTATAGGATCTAATATAATATTTACTACATTTCCCTCAACAGTATAATTTATATCTAATGGATAATAATTTTTAAATATTTTAAGTGAATTTAGCAGTTTGTCATAGCACGAATTATGTTTAGTATATTCAAAAACATATGTTTTAGCATACGAAGATGGAATAGATCCTTCAAAAAGACAATATACTTTCTTAGTAAAAGAACTTTCTGTGCGTACTTTTACTACTTTGTATCCTTGTTCAATATAAAGGTTATCCATTTTATACTTCTGTGGTTTTTGGTAATCCTGGTTGAGGTTTGTTAGTTGGAATAGACTTGGTAGTACCGCCTGGATTAGCGCCGTCTCTTGGAAGATTTCTAGGTCTTCCCATCTTTGTTATGCCACTTGGCTGTGATTGTCCGTCCCAAATAAAGCTATACTTGTCGCCCTTTTCTGGAATAACTCCTCTTAGCCATCCTCCGCCGTTCATTCCTATTCTATCCATTGCTTTTGCAATTTTTACAATTGTTTGTGCATTTGGATATGCAGTTTTTGCTAGAGCTGCATAAGCATCGTTTGTAGCTTCAATTACAACTGATTCATTTGTTTTTGTTTTATCCATGCAATCATCAATCATATCTTTTAATTTGCTTTGGTCGCAATCTGGATGCATTTTGCAAATTTCAGCTTTGGTTTTGCCGTCTTTGCACATCTTCATTATGTGCGACTTAGAAGGCATTTTTTCGTCTGCTTCGTGAATTGCTGCTAGACGGTTTCCCATCTCTCTAATTTGTTGTGCTACCGATTTTGTCATTTTAAACTCCTGCTAATCTTAATATATCAATTTGTTCTTTGGTAGGATCTTCATCTTTAGTATCTGGTGTAAATCCTCTTTTGTTTTGTAACTTAATATCTGGATCTGCTGCTTTAATAGGTCTCCATATCTTCTTACCACCTTTTACATCTCTAACATGTGGCTGACCGTCAATATTAGCTTTTTCACCTGGTACGTAATACATTACTTTTTGCATTGCTGCTTCCATGCTTGGAAAGTTTGTAATTTTATCTGGTGCCGAAGGCGTTTCGCCAGGGTCGCCAACATTGCCTCTGTTACTTGACATATATGCTTTATCAGCTGCATTTGCTGATTTTTCAGCTTTTGCTATTGCAGCACTAATATTTTCTGGCTTACCGTAAAAGTCGTACTTACGAGCAAGCATTGCAAGATATGCATCTTCTTCTGAAGATCTAGCACTCTTTGCCATTAATGCTTTGATAGCTTCTGCATCGTTTGTATAGTTATTTGATAAATCCTCATTCATGTTTATGCCCATCTTTTGCAATTCTCTAGGCAATGTGTCACTCATAAATGTGTCCATTGTTTTTTGTTGTCTCGGAGTAGGTTGGCCGCCTGCTTTAATAGCTGCTAAACCTGCCTCTAGTTCTTTGACCATATTTGGTGTAACTTGAACGCCTGGTTTAAATGCATTTTTAATATCACCTACTAAATTACGCAAAAATCCTTCTTCGATTGGTTCAAATTCAACTTCATCCATAACTGTATTCTGCATTTCATTATATTTACTTGTTATACGCTCTATAAATTTTGCTGCAGGCTTAACATATTGGTCACCATAGTCTTTTTGTATTGAAGTTAATACTGAAGTTTCACCTTTAGGAAATGTTCCATTTTGTCTATCAAAATAACTAAGTATAAATTCACCAAGTGGTGTTTTTTGTTTATCAGCATCATCGGCATCTTCGCCAATTCCAGACTGTTCTAGCCATTGCATAACTGGATATAGTGTGTTAACAATAGCATTACCAAATTTGCCATCTGAACCTGAATCTGGTTTAGTTTCCAAACTCTTGGCTGTTTTACGCAAACTCATCATAGCATCAATTGCATTTTGTCCATTGTCATCAATATCTTGAAAGCCGTTGGTTTTATTTTCAATATATGTATACACACTCCAAACATCATTAGCATATTCATTTGCTAAATTGCCTTCATAATTGTTATCGCCGCGTTCAATTGATTTTCCAATTTTTCTTAGATTGCTTAACACATTCATAACGTCTTTATTATTTTTGATATAAGCTTCATCAAGTTTTTCTTCATTAAACTGACCCATCATCTCGTTAAATCCATTTTCAAGATCAAAATCTTCTGGAACACACAAGTAACCTTCTTTATCGTCAACATCCATTTCAAAGTCTTTGTTTTTTCGACGTTGTTTTGCTCTTTGTGATTTCTTTTGATATTTTACTACTTCTGGACTTAGTGCATAAGTTTTGTCTCTTTTAAGTTCACCTTGGTCGCCATATTGAGTACTTTCATTTTCGTCTTCAGTTGATTCGGGTACACAATTGTTTACACGCTTGCCACCTTTCATTTTGGTTTTAGGGTTACCAATTTTCTTACCCTTCCAACACGCCGGTCCGCCTGCGGGTGATGATTTTCCTTCGTCGATATCTTCTTCATCTTCTTCTTCTTCATCGTCACTAGTAATTGCGCTTGCAATTCCAGTTGCTACACCTGTTGCAATATCTGTTGCAGCGCCACCTACTACACTTCCAACAGTTCTTAATGCGGCGCCGCCTAGAGCTGCTAATGCAGGTGCAAATTCTTCAAGCTCTTGTGGTCCTAGTTCTTCAGCTTTTGACGCTTCACTTACTAGTTTATAAATGTACGGAAATACATCCGATAGCTCTTCATTAAACTGTCTTATAGTAAGTTGATCTATCCAATTTTCAGCAACATCAGCTGGAACTTCTTCCATAATTGGAACTTCAAAACTTGAAATTTTTTCAGCATAATAATTTGGATTCTTTAGAGATGAAATTGTCTTACGTACTGTAATAATACGTTCATTAACAACGTCCATGTAATCTGATAAGCTTTCAGCCATTACACTTGAACGACCCATATAAGTCTTAAACTTGCGCAAGTTTGCCATTTCTTCTGACAGGCTTATAATATGTCTACCAAAGTCGTCATATGGAACTCCGCCTTCGCTTACATGTCTAGCCATTGCTCTAGCACCGTTTAAATGTTTGTATGGATATTTAAAACGTTCGCCTTCAGAACTTTCAATATAAAGTTTTCCAATTTTTTGCGATCTCGCTGTTTTACTTTCAGTATTAATAGTTCCGCTATGTTTAATTGAAAGTTTTGCATTTCCAATTTTTTGATAACTTGTTTTAGTAGTACCATACATTTTTGTTTCAGACATTGCTGTTTCTCCAGAACGGTTATTTGCTAGATATTTATAATCTCTTTTGTTCAAATTGCTTTTAGTAATGTCACGAACATCAAATTGTAACATTCTCTTTTTTGAAAATACTCTTAATTCTTTTAAAAAGTCATACCATTTTTTTTGTATAGATCCTAATTGATCTTGTACAATATCTTTTCCAACAATTACTGATAATCCAGTTTCTTCGTCTAAGCTAATACTAACTTTTCCTAAATCAATTTCTTGAATCATAAACGAAAAATCAAAATATCTAGCTTCCTCAGGAACATTGGTCACTTCGCCTTTTTCATTTCCTATTGTTACTTTAGGAAACCTTCCACGAATTTTACTAAAAAGATCTTGTGCTGTTTTATTAAGGTTTTTCATAACGTATTTATCTTAGATGTTTAATTAGATGTAATAAAGATTGGCATAGGCATTTCATAATCATCATTTAAATTGTCTACTTGACTAAAAGTATTATATATCATTGGGTCCCAATCTTTCATAATAGTTATCATTCTTAAAGAAAGAATTAATGCACTAACTAAGTCATCAGTTGCGCCTGATTTAGCTTGGTAGCTTGAACCAGTAGCAACAAAGCCTTTAAGTTCAGATATTAAAGGTTTACTATTAACTATTAGCTGATTATTTTCTAGCATTGTTTTTAATCTAGCACATGCTGATATTTTACTACTATGAGTAGTATTAAATCCTTTGCGAAATTTACGCACATGTCCTTTTTTCATTGGTTCTGATATAAACAACCCTGGAATACTTTCTTCTCCAAAATCTTGTATTACCAAAAGCGCAGCCTCTCCAATGCCATTATTTTCTACACTCCAATATATATTAGAACCTTCAGAGTTGCATGTTTTAGAAAGATATTCGCATATGTCTTTGAGTACTCTAATTTGACCAGGTATAGCAGTAGTATTATGTTGCCATTCTGCAACTTGCTTGTATGTAGGCAACTCTATTACTTGTATTGCAGCATTGTCGCCGCCAGTTCCCATTGAAGGGTCTAGTGCTACTGCATAGCTATAATCAGCACTAGGCTGTTTAAACCAACGTGTTTGTCCCATATTTAATACAGGTAATATTCCTTCTAGACTTGCAAGTTTAATACTGTTAATTAGTGTTTCGTCATATACTAAAAATTCACAATCGTATTCTCTTCTAAAACGCTCTTCGCCAATACGACCAATTTCTTCTTTTTTCCATTCGTCGTCTCGGTCAGGATGCTCGTTCCAATAAGACCTAAAGCTATGAAATCCATTTCTACCAAGATCTTGTTCATTACCATATTCGTCATACTTGTCTTCAGCTTGCTTCCATATAGTAGCAAATGTGTCTTCATCTGAATTTGGCGTACTGGTTAAAATTGCTCGACCGCCTGTAGCAAGTGTTGGTGATATAGAAGTCCAAAAATCAGTAGCAACGTTTGGCATAACAAATGCAAACTCGTCACAATATAGTAAAGATATTGACATACCTCTACCAGTATTTCCTGTAGTAGTTGCACTTACGATTCTTGATCCATTTTCAAATTCCATTGATCCTTT
>Ga0209632_10001399_pt1 | contig 24320 bp, 21 predicted proteins | sample COG_10_FD_184754 | JGI IMG/M metagenome (GOLD analysis project Ga0209632, IMG submission 184754) | Pelagic Microbial community sample from North Sea - COGITO 998_met_10 (SPAdes) (version 2) | ecosystem: Environmental > Aquatic > Marine > Neritic zone/Coastal water | place: Helgoland, sampling... | reverse complement strand
ATCGCCATCGCTATCTACTCGAATATCTTCAACTACATTTACAATGCCATCGACTCGCAAATTACCCATGATCACCGAACTGATCACACGGGGTTTTGACTGATCATTCGTTGCGACACTATAGCTAAAGAATTTTTTCTCTCCAGACAGAAAATTTCCAAGCTCGCAATAGAGGGTTTTCTGCAGAGAAAGGCTCAGTTGCTCTCGACACTCATTTGGAGCTGTAAGCAATTCGCTGTTCTCGAGAACGAAAAAAAACTCCACATATAAATCGTTATGTGATTGATCACTGATGTTTTCAAACTCGAGACTGACATCTATCGTGTTACCAACCAATACGCTATCGCTTGCAAAGCGTTGAGTGATGCGAAAGTTATTGCGGTCAATTTCAGGCGTGCTCACCGCTGCCGAATCGGCCCCTGCGTCTGCAGTCAATGATGGCGAATTCGCGTTACTGGCCTGCATCGGGAGAATAGAGAGTATTTCTGGTTGCGGCTTTAATAGCGCATCACTACTGGCTTTATCAATAATGATGTAATCTTTCTGAAAATCCTGCTCGAAGCCGAGCAGACTGCCGGGCTTATAGATCCAACCCTGATAGTGCGCATTATCTGCGTTCGCGATCGCGTATAGCTGAAAGGTCTCGTCGTCGCTGCTCAGGTGTCCGAACAGGCTCCGCTGCCCTTGGGTGATAGTGAGCGAGAAGAATCTATCGTCGTCGCGTCCTTCTGCCCCGATTACCCGGTCACCATTCACATAGCGGTCCAACGTCACAACCTGCAACTGTATCTGCCTGCTATCAGAAATTTGCAAGCTCAGGTAAGCACCCAAGTAGAGGTTGTTCAATTGAGCGCTATCCAGCGCTATCGCCTGCGAGATTTCAGCATAGGTTGGCGGCTCCTGTTGACTATCGAGCTGCTGTATGGGGTAGATGAAAGCTTGCTGCCCATACAACGGAGCCAGCCAAAGCAGGACAAGCATAACGCAGGCGCGACTTAAACCTCTCGACATTGAAATCTGCTTAGTAAAAAGTGATAGGGGCATGGCGATGAATAGTTAGCAGCAGCTAGTGCTTCTCAACTAATTCTCTCCTCAGTCAGATTGGGCGAGAGACCTTACAAAGTGGCCCGAGTGCCTATCATTTTAGCGACTAGTCCTGCACATTGCTATCTGCAACGCGGCTGTAGCGGCCACTCAATATTTTCACTATACATTGAACAGCGGCATTATCTAGTTGTTTTTATTAGCTTTAGTTGTGTATTCCGCCACTATGTATAGCCACTATTTCAGTCCCCTCACAGATCATACCTTTCTCAATCAAATCAAATAGAGCGTAGAACAGCTTGCCGGTGTAGACCGGCTCGAGGGGCACATCGGAGAATCCCGCGAATTCACGCAGAAATGACTGCAAGGCCGCATTGGAGCGCGCATAACCGCCACAGTGGTGCGTGTCATCGACCTGCCAATCAGCGGGGTCGGCGCAGCCACATGCTGCTAATTGACTCAAAATTTCAGACTGCAGATAACCATCTCCTTTCAAAACACTGATTCCCAGCACCTGGGGAGCATTATCACCGTGGATTTTCGATAACCCGCTTATCAGCCCTGCCATGGTGGTGCCTGTACCGCAACATAGAGCGACTAACTGCTTCGAATCGGCATTCTGCCACTTAAGTAACGGTGCAATCTCTTCGCAGCCCTTGATCGCCAGGGAATTACTGCCTCCCTCTGGCAGTAGATGGAAGTTTCCGAACTTGCCACGCAAACCTTCTAGGAAATTTGCCTCATCCTTGCGCCGATAGTCGCCACGGCTTACCGGCAGCAAAGTCATCCCCTGCTCTTTAGCAAACGTGAGTACCGGGTTCAATGGTTCGGGCATTTCCCCTCGCACGACGCCAATAGTTCGCATGCCAAATAGCATTCCAGCAGCCGCTAGCGCGTGAAGGTGATTAGAATAGGCCCCGCCGAAGCTAAGAATTGGAAGTTCTCGACGCTGCTGGAATTCGAGCAGGTTATATTTCAGCTTGTACCATTTATTGCCTGATAGCAGTGGGTGGCACTTATCCAGGCGCAGAATATTCACTGCCACGCCTGTCCGCCGCAGTAATTCACAGTGCAGTGGTTCGATAGAAGGTTTGCTAATAGAAATATCTACTGGCATAAGCCGTGAAATAACTAGTATAGAAATCGAAGGAAAAATCCGAAGAGGTCTTACAAGAAAAATGGCGGACCGGACGAGACTCGAACTCGCGACCTCCGGCGTGACAGGCCGGCATTCTAACCAGCTGAACTACCGGTCCGCAGCAATCTTCTAACTATGTGGTGGGTGATGAGGGATTTGAACCCCCGACATTCGCCTTGTAAGGGCGACGCTCTCCCAACTGAGCTAATCACCCATAGCACAGAGAGAGGCGCATTTTACCGATTTAGGTCGACATGTCAACAACGACGGCGCTCTTAGAGGCAAACAAGGACGAAAAATGGCACTATGCGTTTACTTGCTGGTATGGGTGAAAGAGCCATCCCAATCCTCAGCAAGCACTTGCTCCTTCAGAATCTCAATTCGCTCTACATACAACTTATATAAAAGAGCATCTGGCTCGCTCTGCTGCAGGGCCTTGAGAATTTTTTCAGCGCGGTCCCAGTCTTGAGCGTAGTAGTAATCGAGCGCCTTGTGATAATCGGACACCCTTAGGTGTAGCTCAGTATCAGCCTTATCTAAGCTACAGATAGGCTCGAAGCAATCCACGGCCTTGATCTTGCCCTTCACCTTTACCCTATCGATGTGCCGGAACAGGAAGCCATCAAGGTCTTTTATCGCGGCCTCACCTACCAATAACTTGATGCCGTAGAACTTCGTGAGCGCCTCGAGCCTTGAGCTCAAATTTACCGCATCGCCCAGCACCGTATAGGAACGGCGATAGATCGACCCCATGTCACCCACATTCATCATGCCCGAGTTGACACCAATGCCGATCGCGATTTCGGGATAGCCTCTCTTTAAAAAAATCGGACGCAGTTCCTCGACCTTCTCTAGCATTAACAGAGCCGCCTTGATCGAATTCTCCCGGTGGTTGAGGTCTTCCAAAGGTGCTCCCCAGAAAGCCATCACCATGTCACCAACATATTTATCGATCGTGCCGTTGTTCTCGAAAATAATTTTCGTAAGCGGAGTGAAGAAATCATTCATCAAATTCTTCAACTCTGTCGCACTCAATTTTTCGGAGATGGTTGTGAAATTTCGAATATCAGCGAACAGGACAGTAAGGTCTTTACTTTCACCATCGAAGCTATAATTATCCGGGTCGTCTAACATCGAATCAATATGGGCCGGTGGCACATATTGATCAAACATACCTTTAATGGTCTTGCGCGTCTGACTCTCGCTCAAAAAGCCATAGATCAAGTTTATTGCTGTTACGAGAATGAGCAAGAGCAAGAGCAAGACAAGCGGAAAATCTAATTTGTAAATATCCCACAACTGAAAATTCCCCCACACGACCGCAGCGAGTAGCACAGCTCCCGTTGCCACCATACTCGCCGCACCCATGACCGGGAAAATCATCGACATAAGCAAACCTAAGGCTGTTATACCTACAAACAGCGCCCCGCTTGTCCAATCTGGCCTATAAGGAAAATAAATAGTACTAGGTGAAGTAAAGTCTGAGAAAGCCGACTCAGTCGACACACCGCCAGATTCTACTTCCACTGTAGCGACGGAATCCAAAAGGGCATTTAGCATATTCGCGTGCACCTCTACTCCAGGATACACACGATCCAGTGGCATGACCCGAATATCACCGAGGCCTGGAGCACTGGTGCCAACAAGTACAAGACTATTCTGCAGCTGACTCTTCTCTTCTTCGCTCAGATTATCTCTCAGTACATCGGTGGCCGAGATATAAGGAAATGAACTGTCATCGAATTCCGATGAGGGACCAATATACGGCACGGTGACCTTGCCAAAGCCATCGGTTGGAATTTCGAATCTACCAGCACCGACGCCGACGCTAACTCCACGCATGACCTCTAAGCCATCATAATCTACCGTGATTAGCTCATAGCTTTCGGCAAAGTTGTAAACTCGAACCATCTCTAATGAAAGCGTAGGATAGAGATTTGAACCGTAACGGAACATTAGAGGAACGCGACGGACTACACCGTCCGAATCGGGCACCTGATTCATGCTGCCGCTGCCAAAGGCAGCCGCCTGTAAGACGTCGATATTTCCCGTGTAACCCGTCATATTTGAAACGGTAACATTCCTTGCCAACTCAGCCCCGATATCGACGATAGATTCCGGTAGTTCGTTGTAGGTGGCAGAGGACTGTGTAGTAAAATTAATTGCCAAAATCACATCAATGCCGCTCTGCATCGCTCTCGCAAAATATTGATCGGCATTAATCTGTGGCTCGATCTCCGCCAAAGTCTCATTAAAGCCAGGACCAAACTGGGAAAGATCAACACTCTCCAGTAGATCTCGAATATCTCGGTCGGGCTCTGGAAAGGTAATATCGAAACCAGCCACAAGCACACCATTCTCGCGCAGCTTTTCCGTTAGCTGACCAACTTTGATTCGATTCCAGGGATACTGTCCTTCAGCCTGCAGTGAGCGCTCGTCAATATCGACGATAACGATCTTGTTGTCAGGCGACTTGACGTGTTTTGGCATGATTTTGAGTCGCTGATCGTAGACCAGAAATTCGAGTCGTTCGAGAATACTAGCGATGACAATGGGTGGATTGAGCTGTAATAGCAGTATCAAGCAAGTACTAAAGATACCCAGATAGATAGGCAGTCTCTTGCCATTAGTAACGAAGCGACGTAGGGCCTTTAGCCTGATGGAGAGGTTCATATAACGCCTGATCCTATAGAGTTACCTGCTCGATGGAATGATTATATTCCAAAGGGCCTATACATAAAACGGACAAGATAGTATGTTGCGCCAATCCTAAACCGCTTCCGGCCGGGCTACGGCTGCGCACGGGCACTACGCTATGAAAATATTCAAAGAATTTCGCTTCGAAGCGGCTCACAGACTCCCCAACGTTCCAGAAGGTCACAAATGTGCTCGTCTTCATGGCCACTCCTTTCTCATTAGAATAGAAGTCGAAGGCCCTGTTGGAAACGACAGCGGCTGGGTCATGGATTTTTCAAAGATTGCGGATGCATTTAACCCGATCTTGGCACAACTGGATCATTACTATTTGAATGAGATCCCAGGGCTCGAGAATCCAACCAGCGAAGTGCTGGCACGCTGGATTTGGAATAAACTATATCCCCAGCTCGCTGAATTATCAATCATCGAAATTCGCGAAACCTGCACCAGTGGCTGTATATACAACGGTAGCTGAACAGATTTAGACTGTAGAAAAACTTATCGGTTCTATCGCCTCGTTCTGCAAATGTTCTGCAGGAACCTTGTCTCTCGCTTTTATCAATTTCTTGCTGATCATAAATTCCTTGGGTCGCCCTACACAGTCCGCTGCGATCAACACACCCTCCTTTAAATAAAATAGGGCGAAACTTGCCTCGACCCCGCCCTCAGCCGAGCCCCTCATTACAACTTGGTCGTAATCAGTATTCAGGCCTACCATTTGCAATTTTATAGAGTATTGATCCGACCAAAACCAGGGCACGGCATCGTACACCTGCTCTTTCCCGCAAATATTGGCTGCCGCGACACGCGCCTGATCATTGGCGTTCTGAACCGATTCCAATCTAATCTGCCGCTGGTAAATTAGACTGGGGTGCACAGTGCAATCACCGGCAGCATAAACATGTGCGTCACTGGTACGACAATACTCGTTCACCTGTATGCCAGCCTCGCATTGAATTCCAGCCTCAAGCGCAAGGGATACATTCGCCTCCACCCCTATACCGATTAGTAAGAAGTCTGCTCGAAACTCGGTGCCGTCGGCACAACCAACTAGCTTTTCCTGCCCTTCTTCTCGAATCGATTCAACTTCGACTCCGGTATAAACCTCTACACCGTGCGACTCTTGCAGCTGCTGCATATAACTCGACATCTTTGGGCTCGTAACTCGTTGCAAGATGCGCTCGGACATCTCAAGCACCGAAACACTAACTTCCAGCTCTGCTAATACCGCAGCCGCCTCCAGCCCGATGTAACCACCGCCAATTACAAGAACCCGGCGCCCCTTTTGGATATGCGGTGCAAGCCGGGCAATATCTGCAGCAGTGCGAATATAAAATACATTCTCCAACCCTCTGGCGGGGATGAATTCACGGGCGCTCGCACCGGTACACAATGCTAGCTTTTGATACCCTAAGCTCTCGCCACTGCTTAACTTAACTTCTCTTGATTGAGTATCGATGCTACTTACTCGTGTAGACAGCAGAAGGTCGATACCGTTATCTGCATATACCTTGGCGGGACGCAGACGCATGACATCCAGGTCTTTTTTCCCCGCGAGATGCTCCTTAGACAACGGCGGCCGATGATACGGCAACTCAGACTCCTCGCCGATTAATTTGATTGGAGCGGTCCACCCTTCCTTGCGAAGTTGTAGCGCAAGAGAAACCCCTGCATGGCTAGCGCCGACGATGATGCAGCTATCACTCATAATTTTGTCCCAACGTTAAATTCGCAGTAAGCACTAGCCTGATAGCTGCCAGTCGATTACCGCCTTGTCATGTGTGCGTAAATACTCGTTAATCTTAGTGAAGTGGTGATTTCCATAAAATCCTCGGCTCGCAGATAGCGGCGAGGGATGCGCTGACTGCAGCACGAGATGTCTCTGCCTATCGATCAATTCACCCTTCTTCTGGGCATAGTTCCCCCACAGCACAAAAACGATATTCTTCGTTTCAGCGTTCAGTTGATTCACTACGCTATCAGTAAACTTCTCCCACCCTTTTCCCTTATGTGAAGAAGCCAGGCTCTGTTCAACTGTTAACACAGAGTTGAGAAGCAGCACTCCCTGCTGCGCCCACTCATTAAGGCAGCCATGCTTGGGCGGCAGAAATTTAACATCGGCAGCCAGCTCTTTGTAGATGTTTCGCAGCGAAGGAGGTACTGGCACATCCGGCCTAACGGAGAAGCAGAGGCCGTGCGCTTGCCCTGGCCCGTGATAGGGGTCTTGCCCGAGTATGACCACCTTCACGGCATCGAATGACGTTGTATTAAGTGCAGCGAAAATTTTATCGGTTGCAGGATAGATCGTCTTACCAAGCGTCTTCTGTTCACGCAAAAAATTGCGCAGCTCAAGCATATACTGCGAATCTAGGTCACCCTGCAACCTCTTTCTCCAAGAGCTTTCTAGTTCTATCTCGCTTAGCTCTGACTCGGTCTGTCCCACGCGTCTTTACTCTTTGTCTAGCAGCATTTCTGCTACGTAGGATCTTGTTGTACACGCATGTGTGGAAACAGCAGCACATCCTTAATGGAAGCAGAATCGGTAAACAACATAACCAAGCGATCGATGCCTATGCCCTCACCGGCGGTCGGTGGCATTCCATATTCCAAGGCCGTCACGTAGTCATGATCGAAATGCATCGCCTCACTATCGCCCGAATCTTTCTGTGCCACCTGTTCCTTAAAGCGTTCCGCTTGATCCTCGGGATCGTTGAGCTCCGAAAAGCCATTGGCTAACTCTCTACCACCGATGATCAGCTCGAATCGATCTGTGATCTCAGGGTTCTGCTCATTGCGCCTGGCAAGTGGTGAAACCTCAATAGGATATTCAGTAATAAACGTTGGCTGGTCTATCTGCGCCTCTACCTTCTGGTCGAATATCTCCATCAGCACTTTCCCCTTCGACCAGTTCTCATCGAAATGAACATCGAGACTGTTGGCAAGGGCCACCACAGATTCTGTGGAGGCGAAGGCGGCGTCATCCACCACTGAACAATATTTTTTTATCGAATCAGTTACAGAAAGCCGGGCAAAAGGTTCTGCGAAATCGTATTCCGAGCCTTGAAAACTAACTTTGCTGCTACCGCCAATTTCAATTGCTATCTTACGAAATAGATCTTCTGTTAAGTCCATGAGGTCTTGATAACGCGCATAGGCCTGATAGAACTCCAACATCGTAAACTCGGGGTTATGCCGCGTAGACAAACCCTCATTCCTAAAATTTCGATTCAACTCGAAGACGCGCTCGAAACCGCCTACGACCAGACGCTTAAGAAACAATTCCGGCGCCACCCGCAGATACATCTCCTGATCCAATGCATTGTGATGTGTGATAAAAGGTCTGGCTGTTGCTCCGCCGGGAATCACCTGCATCATTGGTGTCTCCACCTCCATGAAATCCAGCGACTCAAAATATTGGCGGATAAGTCGCATTATGCGAGAACGAGTCTGGAAGATCTTCCGAGACTCCTCATTAACGATTAAATCAACATAGCGCTGACGATAGCGCATTTCGGTGTCGGTCAATCCCTTGTGCTTGTCCGGTAGCGGGCGCAGCGACTTAGTCAGTAACTCAAACGTGCCAGCGCGCAGCGTCAGCTCTCCCTTCCCAGTTTTAAATATCTCACCATGAACACCGATTATATCGCCCAGATCGAATGCCTTGATCTCCTCCGCCTGCTCATCAGAGTATGACTTGTTATTAAGATAGATCTGCATTTGACCGCTTCCGTCTTGTAGTACGACGAATGGGCCGCGCATGCGAATTATTCTTCCTGCTATAGCGGCAGTAACGGCCAGGCCTTCTAACTCTTCCTTTGTCTTAGTCTCGTATTTTTCGATCAAGTCAGTCGATGTGTCTTCTTTGATAAAGCCATTAGGGAACGCCACTCGCTTCGCACGGATGGCTGTTAGTTTTTCTCTGCGCTGAGCGATTAGCTTGTTTTCGTCCTGATTTTCTTCAATCATTTGCTTATGGTTCCTGTAACCCTGCTATCAATTCTATGCGTTCGATTTTCGATTTTCTCTTTCCAAGGCTCAGTTACAGCCCCATCTTTAAACTCGCCTCGATAAATTTATCTAAATCACCGTCGAGTACGGCGCCGGTATTGGTCGCCTCAACATTCGTACGTAAATCCTTGATGCGCGACTGATCTAAAACATAGGAGCGGATTTGACTGCCCCAGCCGATATCCGCCTTGGATTCTTCAACACTTTGCATCTCTTCTTTGCGCTTCAGTTCTTCCAACTCATACAACTTTGCCTTCAGCTGCTTTATCGCCGCATCTTTGTTCTTGTGCTGCGATCGCTGACTCTGGCACTGGACCACTATGCCGCTAGGCTCATGCGTCAGGCGAATAGCGGAGTCGGTTTTATTGACGTGCTGACCGCCTGCACCACTTGCTCTGTAGGTATCAATTCGCACCTGCGACATATCGAGATTTACTTCGATATCATCGTTTATCTCTGGCGATACAAACACCGAGGCAAATGAAGTATGGCGCCTACTACCTGAGTCGAATGGTGATTTACGAACTAGTCGGTGCACGCCCGTTTCGGTGCGCAGCCAACCGAAGGCATAGTCGCCGCTGATCAGAATCGTCGCACTCTTAATGCCAGCAACATCACCACCGGACACCTCCACAAGTTCAGCCTTAAAGCCCTTGCTCTCGCCCCAGCGCAGATACATTCGCAGCAGCATCTCCGCCCAATCCTGAGCCTCTGTGCCACCAGAACCTGCCTGGATATCGAGATAGGCGCTAGCCTCATCCATCTCGCCAGAAAACATGCGGCGAAATTCAAGCGTCTCTAAACTCGTCTTTAATGATTCCAGGTCTTTGTTCGCCGCATCAAAGAGCTCTTCATCAGACTCTTCTTGCGCCAGCCCTAATAGCTCTGCAACATCGACAATACCAGATTCCATCTTCTCGATAGTCGCAACGACGGCCTCTAGGCTCGAACGTTCCTTGCCAAGACCCTGTGCATACTCAGGCTTATCCCAAACCGAAGACTCCCCAAGCTCTAGCTCAACCTCGGCCAACCTTTCCTTCTTGGTCTCGTAGTCAAAGATACCCCCTGAGACTATCGGTTCTGTTACCTAACTCCTTTAACACCCCAAGCTGACTGTTAATTTCCAACATTTTACAAAATCCTGTGTGCGGCCAAGGCCAAAAGCAGCATTTTACCTCATTAACAGCCCAATATGTCAGCTCACAATCCTTTGGCTTGGCAGCCATGCTCGACGCTGTTGGCTAATCTTGAAAGCGTGTAAGCTCTGCCGTGATTCTAATAGCATTCGCAAGCGCCCAATAGTCAGTGCACTACAGGAAAACCGTTTCCCTAGATGAAAATCGAGAACGCCAAAATTAGCTGGCTCGAATCCGGCCTACCCTACTCTACGCAGTTCCAGGATATCTATTATTCGCGGGATGACGCAGCCGCGGAGAGCCAGCACGTCTTCTTGGAAGCAAACAAACTCAAGCAGCGCTGGAACCATGACAGCTGCATTGAGACATTCCATATCGGCGAACTGGGATTCGGTAGTGGGCTCAACTTCCTACAAGTGATGAAACTCTGGCAGAAGCTGGAAAAGCGACCAGGCCGCCTACACTACATCGCTTTCGAGAAACACCCTCTAACGATTGAGGAAATGCAGAGGATACATCAGCGCTGGCCGAACCTTGCTGCCCAAAGTGCTGAACTGCTAGAGCAATACACAGACCACAGTGAGGGCTGTCACCGCCTATCACCTGCGAACGAAATCACCCTCGATGTTTACTATGGTGATGCCCATGAGCAGTTAAATCGCCGCATGACCGACGCCTGCCCTGCTATACAGTGCTGGTTTCTTGATGGGTTCTCACCGGCTACCAATACCGGGCTTTGGGAAGAACCCCTCATGCGTCTACTCGCTAGCTGCAGCGACGAGACCACTACACTCAGTAGCTACAGCGTCGCCGGGAAGGTACGCACAGCTCTCAAAAATGCCGGTTTTGAAGTGAGCAAAATCGAAGGCTTCGGGAGAAAACGCCATAGCTTGTTCGCAAGAATGCCGGCTATCAAGATTCCACCGCCACCGGGCAATCCAAAACAGACAGAAACACTGCACAGACGAGATTCTCCGTGGCTCACCTTGCCAAAGCCGCACTTCAAAGGTAGAACTGCCGTCGTCATTGGCGCCGGTCTGGCCGGCTGCAGCACTGCCCACAGCCTCGCGCAGCGCGGATGGCAGGTAACAGTAGTCGACGCCGGTCAAACGCCCGCAAGCGGCGCTTCGGGAAGTACCCAAATGGCCCTGCGCTGTCGGTTATTTAACGCGGCCTCCCCTGAAGCGCAATTCTTCTTACACGCCTATCTGTTCGCATTGCGGCAGTTCAAGCAGATCAACCGGCACCACAGCATCGCCTGGAATCCCTGCGGCGTACTGCAATTGTCGAATGCCATGAACAAGCGAAACCCGCTTCAATTGGAAAAATTGCAGCAACTCTACTCAGCACAGATTGTGCAACAACTATCCAAAGACCAGGCATCGAGTAAAGCTGGAATAGCACTGCGCGAAGAAGCTTGGCTGTTCCCATCCGGCGGAGCAATGAAACCCGCTTCTTTGTGCGAGGCCTATCTCGCTCACAGCAACATAAGCTGCGTTTTTAATACTCGAATTACTGCGTTGAGTAGAACGGACGAGAAATGGCAGCTTAGTGCAGGTCAGACCCTGGTGGCTGATGCGGACGTTGTCGTTGTCGCCAACAGCCATAGTGCAGAGCAGCTTGATCAGTTTGCGGGCCTGCCTCTGCAAACTTTGCGCGGACAAACCTCAGAAATACCCGCCAATCAAATCAGTAACAGACTCGAATGTGTAGTCAGCGGTGGTCGCACGGTATTCCCTGCTAGCGAAGACCGGCACCTTCTTTCTGCCAGCTACGCTAACAGCAGCGAGTTGCGAACACGTGCTGCCGATACGCATGAGAACATAATAGTGGCTGCCGCTAACTTTGCTGGCGCTGGCATCTTAACTGAGGACGCTGCTGTTGAGCGTGTATCACTGCGTTGCAACTCGCCCGACCGCTTGCCTTTGGTTGGTACGGCGCCGGATCTAGAGAAAATGCGCACACGCTATGCGGAGCTTTCAAGGAACGCGAGAGCGAAGTTTAATTCAACTGGGGAATATTATGCGGGCCTCTATCTGAATGTGGCACACGGGTCGAATGGGCTTGCCAGCTGCCCACTTAGTGCCGAGTTTCTAGCGAGTCTAATAGCTAACGAAAATTTGCCGCTGAGTCGCGACATTATAGGATCCCTCAACCCAACACGCTTTCTAATTAAAGACTTAAAGAAACAGCGATAGCTAGCGCTCAAAGAATGCCTGAATTAGCGTACCCATAGATTCAACATCCTCCGCCCCAGCACTCTCTCGAATGGAATGCATGGCGAAACTCGCAATCCCTATATCAACTGTTGAAATGCCGAGTAGCGCAGACGTGATAGGCCCAATGGTGCTACCGCATCCCATATCGGAACGCATGACGAACGATTGATGGCCTATGTCCAGACGATTACAGATTGATTTTAGCAGCGCGATAGATTCGCTATTACTCGCGTAGCGCTGATTAGCATTTATCTTGATGACCGGCCCCGCATTGAGCTTTGGCGAGTGCGCACTATCGTGCTTATCTGAAAAATTAGGATGAACACCGTGTGCGTTGTCCACAGAAAGAAGAACCGAATTTTGTATCGCCCTATCAAAACTAGCAGCACTACTTCCGCCGGCTTTATCCTCAGACTCAAGCATCCTCTGCAATACGGATTTTAAGAATGGCCCTTCTGCTCCAGAGGCGGAGACCGAGCCCACTTCTTCGTGGTCATTGCAAACTAAGACGCTAGCCGTTTCATCCTTACCCTCAATCAGGGCATGAAGCGCGACAAAACAGCTCAGTAAATTATCGAGGCGAGCACTACTGATAAATTGTTTACGCAGACCAACTAATGCTGGCGCCTGGGTATCGTAGAGTAGCAATTCATGAGAAAGAATCGCGTCGGCATCAAAGCAACCTAGTTCCGTCTGCAGATACTCGAGCAAATAATCTTCGAAGTTAAATTTTTCATCTTCATCTAACTGCAACAAAATAGGCGGCAGTTCTTTTTGTTTATTGATCGCTCGTCCTTCATTCGCTGTACGATCGAGATGAATTGCGAGACTAGGAATGAATCCGACCGGGTCTTTAAGGTCCACAAGAATCGAGGCCAAGCTGCCATCGGCGTTTTGATAATTCACCCTGCCAGCGATTGACAGGTCTCTATCGAACCAAGGATGGAGCAATGCACCCCCATAGACTTCGACACCTAACTGGGCATAGCCTTGGCTAGAAACATCCGCATGCGGCTTTATCTTTAGGCAGGGACTATCAGTGTGTGCGCCGGCTATTCTAAAGCCGCTATCGGGAAGGTCGCCGACACCCGTCTTGAATGCGATCAGTGCAGAATCATTGCGAGACACATAGTAACGAGAGTTTTTATCTAGACTCCAGCTGTTCGATGAGTCCAGACGCTGGAAGCCAGCTGCATCCAGCAGCGTCGCCATGTTGGCAACTGCGTGAAAAGGTGAGGGGGATTGCTGCAGGAACTGCAGCAATCCTTTTTGACGATCAGTACTAGTCAAAATAGTGCCCTACCTAGTTGTTAACAGCGACTTAAATTAGCGAATTTCCAAAATCTCTACGTCGAAGATCAACGCAGAATTTGGCGGAATAGCCGGCGTAGGTGAAGCCTCGCCGTAAGCCATAGCCGCAGGAATAAATAGGCGCCATTTATCTCCTACTGACATCAACTGCAACCCTTCGGTCCATCCACTTATTACTTGGGACAAACCGAACTGTGCAGGTTCGCCACGATCAACGGAGCTATCAAACACCGTGCCATCAATTAGCGTGCCGTGGTAGTGGGCAAGAACCGAATCTGTAGCCGCAGGCGAAGCACTGCCTTCAGGGCCGGACTCTAGGATCATGTATTGCAAGCCCGAGGCAAGCGTTACAACACCCTCCTGAGTCGAATTGTTCGCTAGAAATTCTACGCTAGCGGCCGTGCTTTCTGTCAGGATTGCCTGCTGCTGCTCAGCCATACGCTGCTGAAACAGTTGAATCGCAGCGAGCATATCTTCATCACTCATTTTCACTTCTTCGTTGATCGCATCGAACATGCCTACCATAAAAGTATCAAGTTCTAAGCCTTCCAAGATTCCCTGAGACTGGAGGTTCTGACCGATGTTGACGCCGATCGAGTAAGCGATCTGTGCACCTTCACTTTCCAGAGGGGTATCGTCTTGGGCAAATAACTGAGCGCTCAGTAAGGTAGAGAAAATAGTTACCAGGACCCGACTCTTGCGTGTGCTTATGTTCATGCTAAATTCCTTAGATTCATTGGACAATTGCCAGGATAAGGGGTTCAATCCTGTCAGCGACAAAACTTTCGCATACTAACTGGGATGCCCAGAAAATACCAGCCTATGGCGGGTAAAACGAATCGCAAACAGGGGGTATTCAAGCACATTTTCGCAATATTTCCGACGCCACGCCAAACATGAAAAATCGTCTCAAACTGATAGTAAATAGCGCATTTTGCGCAGCAAAACTGCTAGCTGCGACTCTACTGCTTTTGCTATCCGCCTGTTCTTCGAACTATACGGTGTCGGTGAATAATCAGGCAGTGTTCGACCCTACAGGACGGCTATTTAGCGGTGAACTAGCCGACCCTGACCTTCAGGGTTGCGTCAATATCGCGATGCAGCAGCAAAGCACGCAGAATGCAGGGTTGTTGCGTGTACTGTCGTGTGGCAATTCACAGGTAGAGACGCTGGGAAACATTGAACAGCTGACTCAATTGCGCTTTTTGGATCTGAATAACAACCTCATAAGAGACGTGTCACCCCTAGTGGGGCTAAGGTTGCTCGGCGGCCTGAACCTTACGAACAACGCGGTTCTCGACATCAGCCCTCTTCTGAGCATGACTAACCTCACCTCAGTCAATCTAGTCGGTAACGACAACATACCCTGCCAGCAACTTCTTTCTTTGGAACAGAGACTGGGAAGTAACTTGAGCAAGCCGGCAAACTGCCAGGACTAACGATGCAGAGCCGGCGGGCCACTGTGGAAACGAAATTCCTCGTCAGGCTCTAAGACGAGGCGGCCTTCTTCGGCAGCAACCTCCTCAAGTTTTAGCCCTATATCTTTATCGGAATATTGCCTGGCTAGCGCAAGATAATCCTCGAAATGCCGTGCCTCAGATTTAAGCAAGCTACGGTAGAACTTCTGTAGATCACTACCTAGAAGCGGCGCTAATTTCGCGAATCTTTCAGCAGAACGCGCCTCAATAAAGGCGCCTACGATCAAGGTATCAATCAGCTGCTGCCTTTCTTCCTTGGCTATTAACTCACGTAAGCCTGCCGCGTAGCGTGAAGGACTTAACCGCACGTACTCGACACCTGTGAGCTGCATTATTTCGACGACCTGCTGAAAGTGCAGCAACTCCTCACGAGCCAACTGCGACATCTTCTTTAACAAATCCGGCTTATTTGTATGCCGGTACATAAGGTTCATCGCTGTGGCCGCCGCTTTCTTTTCACAGTTAGCGTGATCGATGAGCAATAGATCCTGATGTAAAAGCGCTTCTTGCAGCCAGGCATCCGGTGTAGGGCAAGCAAGAAAATGTGTTATTTCAGTGAGCATAGGTATTGAAAAACTAAGTTGGCTTGAGAGAACGTTAACGAATTGACGCAGAGGCTTACCGGGTATTAGTGCCGAGCCTTGTCAGGCAACTCTTTCTTGGCATCAGCTGTTACACCCTTCAATTCTTTGCTAGAAGGTTCTTCTTCGGCTAGCGCTTCGCGCTCAAGCTTCTTGGAGGTCTTCGCTCCTAAGGTTTTGAGATCCTCTACACGGCGTATTAAATTTCCCGTACCGGATCGAAGCTTTTTGTGCGCATTTTCATAGCTCTTCTTGCTCGAGTCGATTCTCGCACCGACATCTTCTAGGTCCCCGACAAAGTTTACGAACTTGTCATACAAAGCGCCTGCCTTTTCAGCGATTTCTACGGCATTGCGATTTTGCTGATCCAGGCGCCAAAGGTTCTGCGCCAGCTTCAATGTGGTTAGTAACATTGTCGGACTAACGAAGACGATGTTCTTCTCAAACGCATACTGAGACAAGCCCGGATCGCTCTGAATCGCGACTGAGTAGGCGGCATCTATTGGCATGAACAAGAATACATAATCTAGAGTACTGATACCCGCAAGATTCTGATAGTCCTTGCCCGACAACCCTTTAACATGGCTACGCACAGACTGAACATGCTGCTTCAGAAAACCTGCCTTCTCATCTACATCGTCTGTTGAGCAGTAAGCATCCCAAGCCTTAAGCGATACTTTAGAGTCGATAATGATATCCCGCGACTCAGGCAGGTGAACAACAACGTCAGGTTGGAACTTGCCTCCCTCTGTCGACTGCAGGCTCACCTGCACTTCGTATTCCCTACCCTTAACTAGACCGGAGTTTTCCAACAGAGTCTCGAGAATCATTTCTCCCCAGTTCCCCTGCGCCTTGTTATCACCCTTCAAGGCGTTGGTGAGATTCACCGCGTCCTCACTGATCTGGGTATTCATCTGTTGCAACTGCTTAATTTCTCGCGCCAGTGAGAATCGCTGTTGGGATTCTTTATCGTAGGTGTCCTCTACTCGCTTCTCAAACTGACGAATTTTATCTTGCAGAGGGCTTAAAACAGTAGCCAGACTTTCCTTGTTGTTGTCGACTAGTTTCTTGCTCTTATCGTCGAATATTTCGTTCGCAATATTCTTAAACGCCACAGTTAGCTGTTCTTTAGATTCGTTAAGCAGGGTCAGCTTTTCGCCGTGCTGTTTCCGCTCTAATTCCAAACTAGTCTCTAGCCTGGCTTTAGTTTCTCGCAGTGCTTGTAGCTCTTGTCTAAATGATGCATTTTGATTATCTGAATTATTCCAAGATTGTATCGCGCTGCTTAACTCATTTTCCCTAGCGAGCAGCTTTTCTCGCAACGACAGTTCCGCCAGTTTAAGCCGCTGTGACTGACGCAAGGCCCAAACAAGGATGACTATCAACGTGACAGCTAAAGCAGCGAGGGCGATAACAACTGGGGAATTCATAATTCTCGCATTAAAGTGAGCGGCCTATACCGCTTTGCTGCGGCGAAACGAACGTTGTCACACAGCAATACATCGGCTGCGCCGCTTTAGGACAAATTATTATTGATAACGAGCAGTAACTCGGCAGTAAGATCAGACAGATCATCGGCCGACTCCAATGGTTCAGCAGTTACTGTGACGACACCGTCCTCGTCAACAAGTCGGACGCTGAAGTCCTGCTCTATAGCTGCGCTTTCCTCATCGTTGCGAGTGAACAGCCTGCCGATGAATCCGGGCTCATCTTCATCTACGCTAGCACCAGAGAAGCGTACATTCAGAAAAGCTAAGTCTCGGTCATTCTCCAGAATAGTTACTCCCGCTTCGTCTAGTGCTGAGCGGACCAACACCCACGCACGCCTGTAACTGAGGCGAAGCTGCAATACTTGCTGGCCCTGCCCGTCATCAACTATATTTGCTTTTCTCTCAGCTTCGATGCTACCCGCAAGAAGACTGGCTGACGAGGCCTGATAAACATCGTTTCTATCGGCTAGGTATTGTGAAAGGCTATCAAGAATTTGGCGCTCGCGGTCTTCCGATACAGACGTCTCCGGCCAGGTTGTCACCAGTGGCGCCGGCTCACTCCTTGAGCTTTCCATATGAATCACGTAGATCTCTGAATAACCGGAATGTAGACCTGGCTCTATCGTGATGCGGTATTTATGTCGGGTCTCTAAATTGCTATCAACCTCCAGCCAAGAGGTTTCCATGATGCCTGCGCCTGGCTCTTCGTGTTCTAAAATCACCTCCAGCTGTGTCCAGTAATCTCGCACCAACGGCCATACCTGCCCCGGTGTAGCATCCAAGACTATCCAGCTTATTTCGTTTAGGTTTTGTATGATTACGCCTTCTCTGCCATTGGTTTCAATAGGCTTAGGCAGAGGAATTTCATTGAAGGGCAACGCAGAAAAAGAGATCAACGCTGGAATGACATACAGTTCATCTAGCGTGTAGCTATCCAGCTCATCAGGAATAGCCATCAGAGGCAATACCGGAGCCTCCATGTAATCATCCCCGCGATCACGAAATGGTCCATTGTCGCCGGCAAGATAGTTACAGCCGCTCAGCAACATCGCTAGGCTGAGGATTGTTAGGGGTTTAGACATGCAACTGGATTCCTGTATTACCTTCTTCATCACTATAACCAATCCCAAACATCAGGCATCTATGTCCGCTTGCGCGAGGGCTTTCCGAACTTTGACGTGATATTGCGCATCAAGTTCCACAAGTGGCAATCTTATTCCGCTGTCTATCTTGCCCATCGCTTGCAAAGCCCACTTCACTGGGACTGGGTTCGCCTCCAAAAATAGAGCCTGGTGCAGTAGCTCTAACTTTTTATCTACCGCGCTCGCCTCCATCGCATTGCCTGCCAGGGCATGAGCACACATCTGTGACATCAATTCCGGCGCCACATTCGCGGTAACGGAAATGGTCCCATCGGCTCCGGCCAATATCAAGGGCAGACTAAGCGCATCTTCCCCACTATAAATAGAAAGTTTCTCACCGCAGTGTTCAATTAATTCCAATCCCCGCGCCAAATCACCACTGGCATCTTTAATTGCTCTGATGTTATCGAGTTCGGCAAGCCGCTTAACTGTGGCCAGCTGCAAATCACATGCGGTGCGGCCCGGCACATTGTAGAGGATTTGCGGAATATCCACGCCCTGCGCTATGAGCTTAAAATGTTGATACAGGCCTTCCTGTGAAGGCCTATTATAATAAGGCGTAACCAATAGCGCAGCATCTGCGCCATTCTTCTTTGCAGACTCGGTGAAATAGAGTGCTTCTGCCGTATTATTTGAGCCGGTGCCGGCTATTACCGGGATTCTTCCATTAACCTGAGTTACACAATGAGCGACCAGATCGCAATGTTCATCGGTGCTGAGGGTGGCAGACTCACCAGTAGTACCAACGATAACTACGGCGTTCGTACCCGATGCGATATGCCATTCGAGTAGCGTATCCAGACCGAACATATCTAGCGATCCGTCAGGCTGCATCGGCGTAACTATAGCAACAATACTGCCGCGTATTTGATCAAGCATGGTAATACCAGTACAAAATTGAAGCTGCGAATTTTAGCACAGCAAAAGGACATCGACCAAAGGAGTCACGACGCCGCTAGGCAGCACCGCCTTCTTGCTCCGGGGACTCTGCGCCCGGCTGAATCGTATTCGGCCAAGCATTAATGATAGCTTTAACTAGAGTCGCCAGCGGTATGGCAAAGAACACCCCTGCTAGCCCCCAAATTCCTCCAAAAACAAGAACGGCAGCAATAATCGCGACCGGATGCAAGTTAACCGCCTCGGAGAAGATGACCGGTACCAACACATTGCCATCTACCAACTGCAGCACGCCATAGGCCACGAGAGCCGTATAGAATTCACTGCCAATTCCCCACTGTACATAGGCTACTGCGGCCACCGGGATAGTTACTACTGTCGCGCCGATATAGGGAACGATCACCGAAAGTCCCACTAACACCGAAAGTAGCAAGGCATAATTAATGCCCAATATAACAAACATGAGATAACTCACGCAGCCGACGATGAAAATTTCAAGCACCTTGCCACGAATATAATTTGAAATCTGCTGATCCATCTCTAACCAGATTCGATTCATCAAGGGGCGATTACGCGGCAGAAAATTACCTGCCCAGTTGATTAAATCTGACTTATCTTTCATGACGAAATAGACAAGTATAGGAACTAAGACTATAAACACGATCCAGGAAATGATGCTCGGGATACTCGCCAAAGAATATTCCAGCACTGATTGGCCATACCCTCCCAGCTCACCCTGCACGCCATTGATAAACTCACGAATTTGCTGCTCGGAAACGAGATTCGGATAATTCTCGGGCAGCAATAACAGGGATGCTTGCCACTGACTAATCAGATTGGGTAACTCATTCATCAATCGGCGCAGCTGATTCCAGGCCGAAGGAAGAAGAAACAACAGCATCGACAGGAATACACCAATAAATACAGCGTAGACGAGAACAAAAGAAATCCGCGATGAAAGGCCCTGGCGCAGCAGAATTTCGACTAGACCCTGCATCAGGTAGGCAATGATGATTGCCGTAATCAGCGGCGCCAAAACACCACCGAACAACAGCAGTGCCACTAGGCCCACGCTCAGCAGCAGCATAAGAATGATAGATTCTTCGTCGTGAAAATAACGATCGAAGAAATCGTTAACCAACCTCTTCATTTCGAGATGTCTCCAGTAGGCTGCAGAAGCCTCTGATTAAGTCCATGGCCGCTCTGTGCGGATCTTAGTAAAGACGGGCCGCGCGCTAGAGCGCCCCAAAAGGGTGCGGCCAGAGTCCCGAGTGGTCGGAGACTTGATCAGAGACTCCCTAACCCTTCTTAATCCAGTAAAAATAGGCGCTATCATCTTTCTGGAAATCCAGAATTTGGTGATCAGTTTGATTAACAAACATATAAAAATCTTTCTCCGAACTCGGATCTGTGGCAACCACCTTCAAAACCTGAGCGGAATCCATGCTATTCAGAGCCAGTTTAGCCTTCAGCAGCGGCATTGGGCACTGCAAGCCACTCAGATCTATCTCTATATCGGCGCTTATCTCCATCCCTGCATTTTATCAAGCTATGCGGGCTAAACACCATGAAAGATATCGTCTAAATATTGATCGAAAGTTACTCAAAACGACGAGTTAATTATGTTAATCTCGAATTTAGCGTATTATTAGTGGAAATTATGCACACCAGTTGCCTCAAAAAATTCCTAGTGCTGTTACTCTCAGCGATTGTCCCTAGTTTGCTGTCAGCCCAGCCTGCCCTACCCAGCCTCGGAGATCGTATCTCTGGGACCGTCTCGATTGAGCAGGAATATGCTATGGGACAACAGTTTCTCAGCAATATTCGCCGTGGTGCGCCAACAATTTCCGACCCACTGCTCAATGCCTACCTTGAGAACGTAACCTATAAGCTAGCTTCCAGAAGCCAACTGCAGGACCATCGCCTCTCCTTTATAATCATCGACAGCGAGGCACTAAATGCCTTTGCCGCACCCGGTGGCATTATTGGCGTGAATACCGGCCTATTCCTCAACGCGCAGTCAGAGGCGGAATTTGCCTCAGTCATGGCTCACGAAATCGCTCACGTGAGCCAACGTCATTTTGCACGTGGAATCGATGAGGCCCAGGCTGCAAGAATACCCGGCATGGCGGCGTTGTTAGCTAGCGTAATCATTATGGCGACCTCAGATGTCAGCCACGGCACCGCCGCTGTGTCGGCGGTTCAGGGCCGCGCACTCGAGAATCAACTTCGCTTCAGCAGAAGCAATGAAACCGAGGCTGATCGAGTCGGCCAAGATGTGATGTACCGCGCCGGCTTCGACCCCGATGGCATGTCAACACTATTCGAGAGGCTACTGGCGATCAATCGGTTTGGGCGCCAACCACCGGAGTTTCTTCTCTCGCACCCTCTAACGGAATCTCGTGTCTCAGGTAGCCGTGGCAGAGCGAGCCGCTACCCACAGAAGCAATACAACGCCAGCCTCGAATACCAGATCGTCCGTGCCCGCGTGGTCGGCCACTACGCGGCCAACAAGGCAGACCTCGTGCTTGAACATGAGCGCCTTTTTGAATACAGCACAAGTGAATTTACACGCGATGCGAACCGCTATTCTCTCGCAATCGCCTATTACGAGAATCAACAGTTTGCACAAGCCAGTGCTACTCTTGAACCACTCCTGGAGAAGGACCCGAATCGTATAAGCTATGCGGTAACTCTGGCTGAAATTCTTACTGAACAGAATGAGCCAGGTCAGGCAATTGAATTTCTGCAGCGTCATCTTGCTATAAACCCGGGCAATAATCCGCTTACGATAGCCTATGTTGACGCCCTGATAGCAGCACGCTCATACACCACTGCCTCCCAGGTCATGGAGCGACACAGCCTTTCCCGACCCAACGACTTTCAACTCTGGTTCAAGCTCGCCGAGACTCACGGCCAGGCTGGTAATATCAGCCAGGTACACCAGGCAAGAGCGGAGTATTTTCGCCTTCTAGGAGACTATCAAAGAGCACGGCAGCAATTGCGCTCGGCCTTGAAAATAGAGAGTGACAATGGCATCGCACCTGCTGAAGAGGCGCGCCTAAGACAGAAAATTCAAGAGATCGAAAGATTGCAGCAAAATGTCTAAGCTAGCAAAATACCAGTGCTAGTCAGGTATCCACCTAGGCTTTTCCACGCACCTTAAGTTGATTGTTCACGGCAAAATCTAACATCCTCTGCAGCGGGATCATTGCCTGAGTAGCCAGCGCTGAATCGACACATACCTCATTGCTAGACTCTTGCAGAGAGCCGTACAGGCTTTCCAATGAGTTCATTCCCATCCATGGACATTGCGCACAACTGCGGCAACTTGCTTCAACGCCCGCTGTTGGCGCGATTATAAATTTTTTCTCAGGCGCTACCTGCTGCAATTTGTGAAAAATACCCTGATCGGTGGCCACAATAATCTCTGATTTCTCAGACTGCTTCGCCGCATTGATAATCTGAGTAGTGGAGCCGACTACATCGGCCATTTCTAATACCGCACTAGGCGATTCTGGATGCGCGAGTATTGCTGCATTAGGATAAAGCTTGCGCATATCCGCAAGGCCTCGCACCTTAAACTCCTCATGGACTATACAGGCGGCATCCCACAGCAACATATCGGCGCCAGTAGTCTTCTGAATATAAGAACCAAGGTGCTTATCGGGAGCCCACAGCACCTTCTTACCCTGCTCCATCAAGTGCTCGACTACATCTAAGGCGATGCTGGAGGTAACCACCCAGTCGGCTCGTGCCTTCACGGCAGCCGACGTATTCGCATAAACGACTACCGTTCGCTCTGAATGCTGATCGCAAAAGGCAGAGAATTTGTCGATTGGGCAGGCGATGTCCAAAGAGCACGTCGCCTCTAGAGTAGGCATCAGTACAGTTTTTTCAGGGCTAAGAATCTTCGCCGATTCGCCCATGAATTTCACACCGGCAACAATAAGGATTTCGGCATCGCAGTCTCTACCAAAACGTGCCATTTCTAAGCTATCGCCTACAAAACCGCCACTTTCCTCTGCCAGGTCTTGCAGTACCGCATCGGTATAGTAGTGAGCAACCAAGCGCGCATTCTTCTGCCGCATCAGTTGCGTGATATTGGCTTTATAGGTTTTTTGAGTTTCTTCATCCAGAACAGCGGGACGAACGGCACGGTCTAGATACTTACGCACCAGCACAGTGTCGGCGGATAGCGCCGTGGAGGATTCACTTGAAATGATCTGATTCATTGTCGCCAACTACGAATAATAACAAGGGCCAGTTTATCACAGGCTTCTATTCCCGTGCTGAAGCCTGTGGTTTTTAACAGAAGAAAAATGCTGGAGTCTGCGCTCGGGGTATAGCGGTAATAGCTTTATCGCGGGGAAGCAAATGAACCACGCCTGTTTAGGTTCTACCTAGTGAGGATTGGCTCCTACCCCATGATCTTCATGCTCGTCTCCTACTGCGGGATGATCCTGTGCCAAGACATTACTCTGCACAAGCAGTACAGCTAATACTGCAGCCGCCAGGGAAAAAACTAGTTTTTTAAAGAAAGAGAGGCCTTTCATCTTCAATCCTTGCATTGCGTTATGCCAGTTATTTTTAATTAACAGCTGCAATCGCCAGAGGATAGACAGTTTGTAGTAATATGGCTAAATGACTGGCTATATCTGCGATTTAAACGCAAGCCATTACCTCTACAATCTCCAGCATCAGAACGAGATTAATCCACCTGCCAGCTAAACAATTAGAGTAGAGAAAATACAGCCCAGACCCGTCAACCCCGAGCCCCCTTATATGACGCTATTGCTGATGGTACGATGCCCGCAACCACGCAAAGTTTTCCTGATGTTTTGTGGCATTAGCAGATTTCCTATCAATACCCTATAACGGATGTGGACAAAATAATGGCGAAGCAAAAGTTCTATGTAGTCTGGGCGGGTAAAAACACGGGTATATTCAATAACTGGCCTGAAGTTCAAAAATCCGTTATCGGGTATAAAGGGGCTAAACACAAGAGCTTCCCTACTCTAGTTGAAGCAGAAGCCGCTTTCCGTAAACCCCTCGAGCAAACCAAGGCCTCATCAAGCTCCACCAAGGGACCGAAGACCTCTACTAGCTCTACAGAGTTTGCCGCTGCAATGAGCCCCTTTTTCGACGTCCATATATTTTCTGATGGCGGTTGCGACCC
>Ga0209632_10001397_pt1 | contig 24328 bp, 14 predicted proteins | sample COG_10_FD_184754 | JGI IMG/M metagenome (GOLD analysis project Ga0209632, IMG submission 184754) | Pelagic Microbial community sample from North Sea - COGITO 998_met_10 (SPAdes) (version 2) | ecosystem: Environmental > Aquatic > Marine > Neritic zone/Coastal water | place: Helgoland, sampling... | reverse complement strand
CAAAGCTGATTTTATTAGCTCTGTAAATGGCTCACAGTTTATATCCGACTTAATGCCGCGCTTTCCTGTGTATTTGGAATTACTGCCTCAAGAGGCTATCGAAGTTATAGGACGAGCGCACCGAGACGCAGCTGCAGCGCAACACTTGTTAGAAAAAGAAGGCTTTAGCTATAATGGCGCCGTCGATATCTTTGACGCCGGGCCAATTGTTGAATGCGATCGCGGCGAAATCCGCTCTATACAAAATACAAGCACAGCCCGTATTAAATCGATTACAGACTCTGTCAGCGACAACTGCGAATCACCCCTATGCATAGTTAGCAACCGTAATCTTTCAGAGTATCGGCTTATTACGTCACGCATCGAAAACCCTATAGAAGATGAAATAGCTATTTCGGCTCAAGATGCAAAAATGCTGCATGTAGATGTTGGTTCAAAAATACAGATGTTGCAGATGCGCCACTAAAGTGCCATTCAGCACCCGGGCCCTCAGACATTAGATTAATAAATCTCAAGCAAGTCAAAGTCATAGCTATACGCCAAGTGAGCAGTTAAATGAACGACATCGCAGCAAAGCTAGAACAAAGACACTATATTGACGGCCAATGGCTAACTTCGAAGGGGGATTCTTTTGTCTCCGAAAACCCAGCGACCGGCGCAGCGTTATGGCAAGGCAATAGTGCGGAGCAAGCACAGGTCAATGAGGCAGTAGCTGCAGCTACGACTGCATTCCCAAGCTGGAGCCGTCTTAGCTATCAACAACGCAGCGAATACATAGCCGTTTTTATCGACGCCGTAAAAGCACATCAGGAAAAGCTAGCTAAAACTATTCATCTAGAAACCGGCAAGCCCCACTGGGAAAGTAAAACCGAAGTGGCTGCTATGATAGGCAAGGCCGCTATCTCGGAAAAAGCCTATAAACAACGTACCGGTAGTGAATTCTCCGATAACGCAGGCATACGCATTTCTCTGAACCATCGCGCGATTGGTGTGTTTGCTGTACTGGGTCCTTACAATTTTCCCGCCCACCTACCCAACGGTCACATTATCCCGGCGTTGCTTGCCGGGAATACTCTTGTTTTTAAACCTTCTGAACTCACGCCTTTGGTAGGTGAGTTGATGATTAAGTGCTGGATCGAAGCGGGCCTGCCGCCTGGCGTGTTAAATCTGCTTCAAGGGGGGCGCAATACCGGTGAATTACTTACCGCCAATGAGGCTATCGATGGCGTACTTTTTACTGGTAGCTCAAAAACCGGAGCAGCGATTCATAAACAGTTTGGTGGAAAAACCGAGAAAATGCTCGCCTTAGAAATGGGTGGCAACAATCCTTTAGTGGTTACGAAAGTTAAAAATGCTAAAGCCGCGGTGTATAACATTATCCAATCGGCATTTATCTCCGCTGGCCAACGCTGCACGTGTGCGCGCCGATTAATTTTGCTCAGAAGTGCCGAAAACGAAAATATCTTGTCCTTGTTAAAGGCTGCCACTAAAAATATCAAGGTGGGTGTTTCCGATGATTGTTTTATTGGCCCGGTCGTCAGCAATGCAGCAGCAGAAAACGTAATGCAAGTAGCTGCAAGAAGGATCAGCCAAGGTGGCAGTGAAGTCTTGTCTCCGCTTCGACTGGACCCGACCAAACCATTTATTCAACCAGGCATTATCGATGTAACTGATATTGAAGAAACTGATGACGAAGAATGTTTCGGTCCGCTGCTACAAGTGATTTGGGTTGACAGTCTGGATGAAGCGATAGCCGTTGCTAACAATACCCGCTACGGTCTTTCTGCTGGTTTACTGAGCGATGATGAGAACGATTGGGATAATTTTTACCAGAGAACCCGAGCCGGTATTGTGAATTGGAATCGACCTATCACTGGAGCGAGTGGCGCGGCTCCATTTGGAGGTGTTGGAGCCAGTGGCAATTTCCGCCCAGGAGCATTTTACGCAGCCGACTATAGCGCCTATCCAATTGCGAGTATGGCCAGCCGTGAAGTCGAGCTTCCTAACCAGCAGTCACCAGGTCTTAATATCTAGACTGGGTTAAATTCTAAGCCGATTACCTAAGTGGTTTCCCAAAATGAAAATGTTTGAGGTAAATTTCGATGGCCTAGTTGGCCCTACTCATAACCATGCTGGCCTGTCTTTTGGAAATCGTGCTTCGTCGAATCACGGTGGTCAAACATCATCGCCCAAGCAAGCCGCTCTTCAAGGTTTGGAAAAGATGATCAGCTTGTCCCGACAAGGGCTGAAGCAGGCAGTACTGCCACCCCATGACAGACCTCATGTACCAAGCTTACGTAAGCTTGGCTTCGCGGGTAAGACTGACGCCGATATCATTGCCCATGCGGCAAAAAAAGCCCCAAACATTCTAGCGTCCGTCAGCTCATCTTCAGCAATGTGGGTCGCAAATGCAGCGACAGTCTCACCATTTCCAGATACCTTCGATGGTAAAACACACTTTACGCCGGCGAATCTAAATTCGATGTTTCATCGTTCGATCGAAGTCGACACCACGTCAGCAATATTGAAATCTGTTTTCCGCGGCGATGAATACCAACACCATTCAGCGTTACCCGCAGGACAAACTTATTCCGATGAGGGCGCTGCCAACCATAGCCGCCTGTGCAGCTCTTATGGCGAGCGAGGGTTAGAGTTATTCGTTTACGGCGTTTGCCAAACCGACACTGAATCTGGACCCAAGAAATTCCCAGCAAGACAAACACGGCAAGCTTCGGAGGCTATTGCTCGTAGTCATGGATTACGTGCCGAGAAAACTGTATTCGCTCAGCAGCATCCTAAGGCTATCGATGCTGGGGTTTTTCACAATGACGTCATTGCCGTTGCAAATCAGAGTCTGTTGTTCTGCCACCAGTTTGCCTTCGCAGAGCCTCAGCTACTGCGCCGAGAATTAGATTCGGCTTTTGGTGACAATGAAATCACCTACATCGAAGTGCCTAGTGACAGAGTTTCCTTAGAAGATGCGGTTGCGTCTTATTTATTCAATTCACAGCTATTGTCACTGCCAGACCAATCCAGATGCAGTCTAATTGTGCCAATCGAATGCGCTGAGAACAACGCAGTCAAAAGCTACCTCGATGAATTGGAAAGCGACCATCCTGCGATTAGTACCGTCCAGTATCTGGATCTTCGAGAAAGTATGAATAACGGCGGCGGTCCTGCTTGTTTACGCTTGCGAGTTGTGATGACCCAGAAACAAATAGAAGAAACCAAGGCTCGAGTGTTTTTAGATGAGGCCTTGTATAAAGAATTGAGGCAGTGGATAGAAAGGCATTATCGAGAGTCGTTACATATAAGCGACCTTCTTGACCCGAACTTGCTACTAGAGTCCAGAACGGCTTTAAACGAACTAACTCAACTACTCTGTCTTGGTGCGGTCTATGAATTCCAATAGAAAGAGTAGGAGAAAAAAAGCCAGTTCATTAAAAACCCTGCTTTCTCAGTCCAGAACTAACGCCACGCACCTGCCCAAAGCCAGCCCTATTTGCTAATAAGCGAAGTTTGAGTATTTTCAGTTTTATCTACGGCCCTTCTAACTGTAGAATTGTCGGCAAGTTTAAAAGTTGAGAGAAATTAATGACCAATTCGGTATCCAGACGAGAATTCCTTAATTTATTAGGAGCCTATGGCGGCACCTCAGCTGTGCTGCAGGCTGGCGCGGCTCTTGGGTTTATGCCCAGCAGCAGCCAAGCGGCTGAGATAGCGTTGCAGGCCAATAGTGGCAAAAAAGTTGCCATACTCGGCACTGGTATATCTGCACTCACGACTGCTTGGGAGCTAACCAAAGCCGGATATGACTGCACCCTACTTGAGGCCTCTCACCGCCCTGGTGGAAGAATGTTCACGGTTCGCTCTGGCACAGTAATCGACGAAATCGGAAACTATCAGCGCTGTGAATGGGATAACGATCCTCACCTATACTTTAATGCCGGCGCCGCACGCATCCCGAGCATTCATAGTAATGTGCTGAAATACTGCAAAGAGCTGGAAGTTGAGCTGCAAGTCTTTGTTAACGAAAGCAAGACAGCCTGGGTACAAGATGACGCAATGAACGGTGGCAAGCCGGTTCGTAACACCGACTATTCATCGAGCATGCAGGGCTTCATTTCAGAAATGCTTTCTAAGGCCTTGGGCGATTCACAACTAGATTCCTCTCTGACTGAATCCGAATCGGAAACATTGTTAGGTATGCTACGTCGATTTGGCGATCTTAATGAAGACATGCTTTACAAAGGCTCGACTAGAGCTGGCTATGGTTCAGGCGGATTCCTCGATCACGGTACGAAGAAAGATGTAGTAGCTCTGCGCGACCTGTTAAAGGCACGAAATGGAGGTAGCGTGATGGTTACCACGCAAGAAGGAACAGGCAGTGGCCCTCTTCTTATGCAGCCAGTTGGTGGAATGGATCGCATTATCTATGCATTCGCGAATCGACTTGGAGATCGAATTAAATTTCGCGCCCCGGTAACAGAAGTCATGGTTAAAGATGATGGCGTTGAAGTTGCCTATGAGCAAAACGGCGTGACTGAAGTGCTGAAGGCGGATTATTGTTTCAACTGTATTCCCAGCCATCTGATGAGCGGCATACCGAACAACTTCCCTGATGATTACTCAGAGGCTCTAAATTACATACGTCGCGGCAGGGCTTACAAGGCCGCTTTTCAAGCCAAGGAACGCTTCTGGGAAAAAGAGAATATTTACGGCGGCATTACTTGGGTTAATGCCCCTATCCAGCAGATTTGGTATCCGCCACATAATATTCATGGAAAGAAAGGTGTAGTACTTGCTGCCTACAATTTTGGCGGCGCCAACTACACTGAAATGTCTCAACAAGACAGAATCGAAGACTTGCTTAAGCATGGCGAAAAAGTTCATCCTAACTACCGTGAAATGGCCCAGAAGCCAATGACTATCGCCTGGCATCGAATGAATCATATGCTCGGCTGCGCGCCCAGATGGGCTAGAGATAGAGGTGGCTGGTCCGATAAAGAAGAGCAAATGTATGAAACTCTTAGACAACCAGTGAATGGTCGTCACTACTTAATTGGTGACCAGAGCACCCAGCATTCTGCCTGGATGGAAAGTGCTATTCAATCTGCTCACTACGCATTGGCAGATCTAGATCAACGAGTGAGATCGGAACCAGTATGAAAAAATTTGTAACAGCAACAACATTAATCCTATCCGCTCTATGCAGCATGGCTTCACTGGCAGCTGAAGGCGACGTAGGGGTCGCAGCCGCGATGGATGACCGCTACTGCACCACGTGTCACGGCGCAGAAGGCATAGGCAATATCGCCATCGAAGCTCCTCGACTTGCGGGCATGGAAGCTTGGTACCTAAAACGCCAGCTGGAAAATTTCCGCGCAGGTATTCGCGGAACGCACGGAGAAGATATCCAGGGCATCGCTATGCGACCTATGGCGGCAAAACTCAGCGATGAAAGCATTGCCGATATCGTGGACTGGGTAGGCGATTGGGAGTACGTAGCTGCAGAAGCTACCGTGGAAGGCAATGTACGTCAGGGACGCACCGCCTTCCAAGCCTGCGCGGCTTGTCATGGAGCGAATGCACAAGGCAATGAAGCGCTGGGGGCACCAGCTTTAGCCGGACAAAATGATTGGTATCTGCTTACCCAGCTAAGAAATTTTCGCGCAGGATTTCGAGGATCGCATCAAGAAGATACTTTTGGCAGCCAAATGGTAACCATGTCAAAAACCTTAACAGACGACCAGGCCGTCATTAATGTAGTGAGTTACATCAATACACTATAGGACTAATCAGACACCTGCTGTTAAGCTTCAACACAGCTATGCGTCCCTAGCATAGGGGCTACCCGCGCACTTGTGCCGAGCTATTCGCCAAATAGAAAGCGAGGGAATCCAAACATTCACTGAGGTACAACTCACAGCTGTGCAAGATTGCAATCCATTGCTTTCTGGGCTTTGAGGCTGCGCCGAAGTGTGTAGAGGGGCTAGAACACTCCCTATATAAATTACTACTGTCAGTTAGTTACTAGCCAGCGCGTACATTTCTCTATTCTTCTGCATAGCCATTGAGATAGCACTAATCCAAATCCCAAGGGACAGCGTTATTTGGTAATTACCCATTTTTATACACGTTCATCCAAGGAATCTATGCGCCTTTGCACGCTTGATACCAATACCGCTAGAGAATCGAAGGCTTCATTTAGGCAATTAGTGCAAAGATTGAACTAAAGAACGTAGAATCCCTGTTCGATTATAAACAATAATTCATTCTGCCTTCGAATCACTGCGTCTCGTGGCTTGATCCCACTTCACAGAAGCTATATTTGTTAGAGTCAGACGTTTTTCAGCCGAGCACCAAGCACAATGATATCTATGAAGCAGCTGTCACATTTTAGTCTTTTCATCTTACTAGTCGTCACACAAAACGGCCTCGCTCAGGAGATCATTTCTAGCCCGCAACAGGCTGCAGGCGCCGTGGTCGAGACTCCAGCAAATGCGGATGAAGAAGCAAATTCAACTGTGGTGTATAACGCCGAGTTCTTTGCTCAATACAGTCCAGTTACTGCCAAAGACATGTTGGACCGCATCCCAGGCGTCTCATTGCGCAACGGCGGTGGAGGCGGAGGTGGGGGCGGTCGCGGCCTTGGTACCGGCGGAAATCTGCTAATCAACGGGCAACGCATAGCAGGCAAAGACAACTCAGCATCAGACCAACTCGAACGCATCACTGCTGCAGAAGTAGAAAGCATAGAGATAATTCGGGACACTACCGGCGCCTTGAACGTCCGTGGCGCCAGTGAGGTGATAAATGTCATCTTGGTCGCCATGGAATCCCGTTCCAGCACGACGGTAGAGTTAATTAACCGACTCAATCACGACGGCGAATTCGAGACCGGAGGTTCTGCAGCCTGGTCTCAGCAAATAGGCAATTTTCAGGCCTTGGTGAATTTGCAATCACGACCTAACTACGAGAACCGTGATAACCGAGAGGTCAGGCTAGGACCGGACGGTGAGCTATTGGGCACCCTATTCGAAACTACGATTCGCGATAAGGACGAACAAACTTTTTCCACCAACTTGAGTTACAGCCTTGGCCCTCATCGCATGCAGCTAAATGCATTGGTTAGCGAAGGAGACCACCCTCGGCCTGTGCGCCGCGACTTTGTAGACTTCACCGGCGCTGGCGTGGTCAACAGCATTCAGGAAGAACAGGTTAAAAACGAGGAGAATAATTGGGAAGTCGGTGGGGACTATGAATTCAATTTCGACAATGGATCACGTCTGGCCGTATTGTTTGTAGCGAACAATGAAATTCGAAATTCCGTGAGGGAACGCTTCCAAGCAGATCCAGCAGAAGTAGGATTGAGTAAAAATCTATTTATCGATTCCCGACGCAAAAACGGCGAATTTATTGTGCAGACCAACTACAATTTTTCTTTGGGCGAGGAGCAATCCCTACGTGTAGGTTTTGAGCGAGCCGACACACAGCTCAACTCCAGCCTACTAATTGGCAGCAGCTTCGGCACCGAACCTCTTTCAGAAAGTGTGGGCGGCCTTTCTCCCCTCTCATCAATCTCTAATTCAGGAACCAAAGTTCAAGAGATTCGCTACGAAGGTTTTGCGTTTCATAACTGGACGCTAAGCGATCGTAGCTCACTCGAAAGCAGTATCGTGTATGAGACATCGGAAATTTCGCAGACCGGCGCCGTTAGCAAAACCAGAGATTTTCAGTTCTGGCGACCCTCTCTCGATTATCGCTTCAACATTACCGACAACTTCCGCTTTCGCGCCACGATAGAGAGAAGTGTGTCGCAGTTGAGTTTTTCTAGCTTCGCCGCTACCTCAAACGATGAAGACAGAGATCTCAATGCCCTCGCCGGCAATCCCGAACTTGAACCTGAAACAAGCTGGAGTTATGAGGCTGGGCTGGAGTACAGATTACCTAACGACGGTGGCGTACTATCTAGCAACATCGGCTATACTGATATAGACAATTACATTGGCAGAATCAATGCCACGATTGACCCGAACCAGCCCCTTTCGGCCACAGGGAATGTTGCACCAGCCAAGCGCTGGAGTATGTTTAATCGAGCGAGTATTCGACTGAACCGGTTCAACTTACCCGACGCAATCTTAGGGGTGACTGTAGGCCTCTTCGATTCAGAGATAATCGATCCTTTTCTACAAACAGAACAGCGACTCGGTGGCCGTGGCTTCGTGGGAATTAATTTCCGACATGACATCACTCCTCTAGGCTTGAGCTACGGCATTGATTACAGTCACTCTATCTGGGGCGGTAACTACGACATCGATATTCAGACCATTACGCGCAATGACAGAGAACGCTCACTGGATTTGTTTGTCTCCAAAGTCTGGTTCGACGATTGGACTTTCCGACTTGAGACGGACAATACGCTGGATGCATCACGCTGCCGATTCCGACAGCGCTTCGATGGGACTACTATCGATGGTTCACTTGCATTGATACAAGACTCTTGCAGTAGTCGCTATCGTCGCTGGACTCTGAGCGTACAGACGACGTTCTAGATTATCTAGAGTAGCAAAACTTGATAATAAAAAAGCCTTACCCGTTGAACAAGTAAGGCTTTTTTAACGCTTCATAAAATTCTCTACTAACGAGTTGTCCAGTAGAACACTTCCCAAGTATGCAAAGGCTCATTCTGCCCGACGACTACTTCACCCTCGAAATCGTAACGCATCTGCATGCCGTTATTTGCTCCGTAGGCTTCCAACATTGGAAGTCGGGCATCGCCGAATATTTCTGTCGCCTGCAACGCATAGGTTTCGTCGCCGAAGCGCATCCAGCCGTTTGGGTTTCCTCTGACTCGATTCGCCCAATAACCATTATCCGGACGCGTTGCGGTGATGATGCCGCCTTCGTCCGAGGCATAGAAAACTTTCACCACCACTGGAGGAAAACCCTCCATTTTCAAATAGACAACGCCATCTACGTCGATCGTGTTCCAATTCGTCGGGTGCTCAGTTAGCTGCCCTCCAATCCTGACGCCCGGAAGCCTCTGGTAATTGAATGGTGCAGTATAGACATAGAACACGACAGCCGAGGCAAATACGAGGCCTAATACCCAGCCGATGATTTTGAGTCTACTCATTATGCGGACTACCTATTTTTTAGAAATTTCTAGTAGCGTTATTCTCGCATAGATCAGAATCATCTATCCGAAAAATTGTGAGCATTAGTGACAGGGGAAAACGTATAAGCTAGCCGATTTCAATCAGTACTTCACCCGGCGTGATTCGATCGCCCTTAGTGACATTGACCGCTAAAATTTTTCCGTGGATGTTGGCGTGAATCTCCGTCTCCATCTTCATGGCTTCGGTGACTAGCACAGCTTGACCTGCACTGACTGAATCACCTTCAACCACTAGCACATCGACGATATTGCCTGGCATCGCCGCGGTGACATGGCCCGGTTCGGTCGCCTTCTTTCTCTTATCACCCTTCTCAGCAACATATTCATTAAGTGGCTCAAAGATTACTTCCTCTGGCATGCCATCCATAGAGAGGTAAATTTTACGGCGACCCGCACCTGACTCACCAACGCCGGTGATTGCCACATCGTAGGATTCGCCATGCACGTCGAGTTTGAATTCGGTGGCCATAGAGGCTTTTGCCTTGGCCCCACTATCTGGAGGTAACAAAACCTCAGGCATCAACGTGCCATCGGCACGCTGCTGCAGATACTCACGACCCAAGTCAGGGAACATAGCAAAAGTCAAAACGTCTGCGTCATTTTTCGCCAGGTCACCAATATCTTTGCGTAACTTAGCAAGTTCAGGCTTGATAGAATCTGCAGGGCGCTCATCACTATACGCTTCCTTACCGATGGCCCTACTGCGAAGCTTCTCATCCACTACCCCAGGAGGCCGACCATAACCGCCCTGTAGATAGCGCTTCACTTCATTCGTGATGGTCTTATAGCGTTCGCCGGAAAGCACATTATAAACAGCCTGTGTGCCAACAATTTGTGAGGTTGGGGTAACCAGAGGCGGAAAGCCTAGGTCTTCACGTACACGTGGAATCTCATCGAACACTTCCCTGATGCGATCGAGCGCATTCTGTTCTTTTAGTTGATTCGCCAAGTTGGACATCATACCGCCCGGCACTTGATTAATTTGCACCGAGATATCCTCGCGTGTAAATTCGCTTTCGAATTGCTGATACTTTTTGCGCACCTCACGAAAGTAATCGTCGATTGCGGTAAGCTTTGTCAAATCCAACCCTGTTTCATAGGGGCTTCCATTAAGGGCGGCCACTTGCGCTTCGGTCGATGGATGCGAAGTGCCACCAGCAAAGGCGGATATAGATGTATCGATTCTATCCGCACCCGCCTCTATCGCCTTTAGTTGGCACAAGGGAGCTAGGCCAGAAGTCGAGTGACTATGAATAGCGAGATTTAGGGGCACGGCCTCTTTTATCGCCTTGACTAATTCGTATGTTCCATAAGGGGTCAGGAGTCCCGCCATATCTTTTATGACGATAGAGTCTGCGCCCATATCTTGCAACTGCTTCGCTTGCTGAACATAAAGCTCTGAATTATGCACCGGACTAGTCGTATAGCAGATTGTTCCTTGGGCGTGTTTCCCCGCATCCTTAACAGCCTTCATCGCCGTTTCAATATTGCGCAAGTCATTCAAGGCGTCGAAGACACGAAACACATCGATACCATTGTCCGCTGATTCCTGCACGAAGGCTGCAACCACATCATCGGCGTAATGGCGATAACCGAGTAAGTTCTGTCCTCTAAGCAACATCTGCAATCGCGTATTGGGAAGTGCTGCGCGCAGCTTCTGCAAACGCTCCCAAGGGTCTTCTTTTAGAAAACGTATGCAGGCATCAAACGTCGCGCCACCCCAAACTTCGAGTGACCAATAGCCGATCTCATCCAATTGCTGACAGATGGGTAACATGTCATCAAGGCGCATGCGTGTTGCTATCAATGATTGATGCGCGTCTCGCAGAATGACATCGGTGACTTGAATGGGTCTAGGCTTGGTCATGCTTATTTCTCCTGCCAATAATCTTTTGTTACCAGCCCGAGTAGGCAGCAACTGCTGCCGCTAGCGCCAAAGCGACTTCGCTAGGATGGCGCTTATCGGAATAGTTAAGTAATTCCGGATGCTCCACGACGAAGCTGGTATCGAATTCGGGCTGCTGAAAATCTTTATGTGAAAGTATCTGTTTATAGTAAGCGGCCGTGGTCTTAATGCCATGTAGGCGCATGTCGTCGATCGCCCTGTGTGCCCGCACAGTGACTTCCTCCCACGTGAGAGCCCAGACTATGAGCTTGAGGCACATAGAGTCATAGTAAGGTGGAATCTCATAACCGGTATAAATGGCGGTATCGACACGGACACCAGGACCCCCAGGAGCATAATAGTGGGTAATGCGGCCGAACGACGGGAGAAAATCGTTCTTCGGATCTTCGGCATTAATGCGCATTTGTATGGCGTAGCCACGATAACTGATATCTGCCTGTCGATAGCTGAGCTGTCGACCTTCAGCGACGCGTATCTGCTCACGCACGATATCAACACCGGTTATCTGTTCGGTAATCGTGTGCTCCACCTGAATTCTGGTATTCATCTCCATGAAATAGATGTCTTCACCACTGAGGAGAAATTCCACCGTCCCGGCGCTCGCGTATCCAACCGACCTCGCCGCGGTCACGGCTAGCTGCCCTAAATACTGTCGTTGCTCTTCAGATATTTGCGGACTAGGGGCTATCTCAATTAGCTTTTGATTACGGCGCTGAATCGAGCAATCGCGCTCATACAGGTGAACCGCATTCCCATGGGAATCTCCAAGCACCTGAACTTCTATATGTTTGGGGTTAATAATGCATTTCTCAAGAAACACCTCCGCCGAACCAAAGGCCTTAGTGGCCTCAGAGATTACGCGGGGATATTGACTCCTTAGCTCTTCCTCGCTGTCGCAGCGTCGAATACCGCGACCACCGCCACCGGAAGTCGCCTTGATCATTACCGGATAGCCGACGCGTGCTGCCTCAACTATGGCCTCATCGACATCCGCGAGGTTACCCTCAGTACCTGGGGTAACTGGCACACCAGCCGCCGTCATCGCTTTACGCGCCTCAGTCTTATCTCCCATGCGCTGGATTACTGCGCTAGAAGGACCGACATAGGCGATGTCCTTCTCCTCACAAAGCCTTGCTAATTCTGGGTTCTCTGATAGGAAGCCATAGCCGGGATGAAGGGCATCACAGCCGGTTTCCACGGCAAGGTTCACTATTCGTGCGGGATGCAGATAGCCTGCCAGAGGATCCTCACCCAGTGAATAGGCCTCATCGGCACGCTTGACGAACAAGCCATAGCGGTCTGGCTCGGTGTAGATGGCCACCGAGCGAATCCCCATTTCAGCGCATGCGCGAACGATGCGCAGGGCAATTTCTCCACGATTGGCGATTAGTAGTTTCTTGATTTGCCGCTTGCTCATGTCTTTCAAGTCCGTGAGTTTTACGCTTCGTGTTGTCTATACCAAATCTTGGCAGCGCGCTGCATTTAGTCTTTGGGGGGCAAGATTCTACCTAAAATCAGCCAGTTAGGCGACAGCAGAGGCGATATTAAAGCGATAACCATGCTGATTTTTCTTTCCCAGCGCTAGCGACGCGATCATGTCAATAGCAGCGCAATATACCTAACAGGATTGGAGACATCAGTGCAGGGCGTGGTAGTGATTCCGCGGAAACAGGTCTTTTCAATTAGACAGTCACCGACATGGACAAAAGCATCTAGCCTTGGAGTAAGCCTAGGCAACTACGAAAACCACTCTCTAGGTGAGAGTCGAATTCGCAAAAGGGAGCCAAAAACTAAATATCGAGCAATCTTCACACGCGATAAGTTAGAGCTAGCTTAGTTCTCAGAACTAGTACGAGCACAAAGAACGCCATGAACTGCACAGTGACAACTAGGCTCGCTATCGACTCGCCTTTTTATCCATCTCTTGACGGCGAGCACCGGCTAGAATGGCTGGCAGCGAGTAATTGCCCTCGTGACAGGCATATTCATACATCTGCTCGTCCAGAGTTGCCATCGGCATCTCGGCTGTCCAAGGCTGCGAGTAGAGTTCTGAATCCTCGATAGTAAATGAATAGTGAACTCTGTCATCTGCAATTCGCGTGAAACGCTCTGTCAGCGTGACATTCTCGGAAATTAAATACTCCTTAATTTGCCAGGGATTAAAATCCCTTGTGACAACGACTAGGGTATCGTCCTCATAGTAGCCGATAGAATCTCCCAACCACTGCTCGAAGGGCAGATCACGAAAGCCTTGATCGATTCGAACGACACGCACATTATGAACCATCTCGGCTAACAACATGACATGCGTAGGCGACTGCACAATCTGCATATTGTTGTTGTAGAAGCTGCTTACGAAAGGCATCGTCGATGCATAGCTGACCAAGCAACGATCTGCTAGCCCTCTTCCCTCAGGACCATCACTTCTATCCCTTCCCATTAAAAGACTATCGCGCTGGGCTTGACGAATCTCTTGCCCACCTTCTTTCCATGGTATTTGCCCATCGGCTGGGTCAACGATTAAGGAAGTCCGATACATGCCGTTCATAACCGCCAATGCGTTGCCAGGGGCAAACCAAAAATCGTTATAGGCACCCACCGCGCCACCAGTGGGGCCCTCGGCGCCCGTCTCTGCGAGAAACTTATTGTACTCCTGCGTAGAAACCATTTTCGCCAGCATTGTCTCTTCGTCTATTTCAAGCGCACCCTCATAGATCTCAGGCCTTTGCAGAGAAGTTCTAGTTTCATAGGTCCAAACACCTTGCACATCTGGCACGCCGAACGCCGTTTTAGGCGGCTGATAATTTTCTGCAGCATTAGTGCACGCCATACCGAATGACATAAGTAATGCAGCAAAAAGGTTAAGGATTCTTTTCATAGAAGTTTCTCACTTATTGTTATTTGATTCACTATTGTGCAAGTTTCATAAACTATAAATTGATGAGCAGTTTACCGATCACTCATTGATAATCTGCCCCAGGTGTATTTAATCGAGTTGAAGAGCCCCAGCTGATTTCCTTGCTCAATACGCCTCAGATCTGTACAGAATATAACGAGACTATGAGTAGATAAAGTCCAACAATACTTCGATTGCCGCTTAGGCAAGCCTAACAAATAAAACATCTCCGCCCTACTGAGCAAGATTTCTCGCTGCCACAAAATGCATGTAAAAACACGCCTATCAGCTGCGCTGGACAACTGCGCTCAATCTAGATAGCTTTAAGCAATCCTAAAAACAGTACATCGCCAACTAACAAGCTTAATCGGAGGTCAGCATGACCCAGCGTCGAGAATTTCTTAAATTTCTAGCAGCCAGCCCACTACTGACAAATTATTCTGCCTTCGCACAAGAGGTAGAACAAACGCTGGGTCAGCGACTTACTGACCCTTCGGAAGTTATTAACGTTTTCGAGATGGAGGCGATCGCGCGAGAGAGAATTCCCCCTGCACACTTAGGCTATTTATCCACAGGTGTCGACAGCGACCTTACTCTGCGAGCGAACCGCGCAGGCTTCTCGCGTTTTCAAATCAAACCTCGCAGGCTGGTTGATGTCAGCCAGACTGACACTACGGTCAACGTCCTCGGTAGCCAGGCCAGCTCTCCTATTTTCCTCTGCCCCGTAGGCAGTCAGGGCGCATACCATGCCGACGCGGAACTTGGCACTGCTAGAGCGGCGGCAGCGAAAGGCCATCACATGGTATTGTCGACGATGTCTTCGACTTCTGTAGAGGCGGTTTCGGAGGCTAGAGGCGCGCCCATCTGGCATCAACTCTATTCAACTGATCGCTGGGAATACACAGTTGCCATGTTAGCCCGAGCCGAGGCGGCGGGCTGCACATCGGTCTGTCTAACGATCGACCTACCAGGCGGGCGAAACACCGAGACCGACGCGGTACTAAGACGCGAAGATACGCGTAACTGCGCCTCTTGCCATGTCGGGCAGAGCAAGCCGATGTTCGAGGGCTTTGATATGAGCGGCGTTTTGACCTCAGATGCAGCAATGACCTGGAGCGTCATAGCTCGCATGAAAGAAGTGACTGATATGAACATCGTCATCAAGGGCGTCGAAGTAGCTGCCGATGCAGCCCTAGCAGTGCAATTTGGCGCAGACGCGATCTGGGCTTCTAATCACGGTGGGCGCGCTACAGAAACCGGCCGTGGCACCATTGAATGCCTGCCGGAGATTGTAGCTGCCGTGAACGGGCGAATACCTATTATTGTCGACGGCGGGTTTCGTCGGGGAACAGACATCTATAAGGCATTAGCAATGGGCGCATCGGCGGTTGGCATAGGCAGACCTTACTGCTTCGGCCTAGGCGCGTTCGGCCAGGCTGGTGTTGAGCGAGTACTGGACTTACTGAATCGAGAATTGCTAATCACTATGCGTGGTAGCGGCACGCCGACTATCAATTCAATCGGTCCTGACTATGTGCTGGATGCAGGTTACAGAGTGCCGCGCGGCAGGCTTGGCAGGGAACTACTGTAACTGGTAGTGAAAATCTACTACCAGAGGACGGGGCTTAAAGCGCTAGCCCTGTCTCCTTTTTAGAACCGTAACTTAATTCCGCCATTAGCAATATAGCCATCAAGAGGGGCAAAGATGTCTGCAAATATCGGGCTCGCTAGTGTTCCGCTATTAATCGAACCGTAACGCGTCTGCCTGGTGTCTGTGAAATTTTCAAAATTAATAAATAATGAAAATTTGTCACTGAAACTCTTTTCGATCATGAGGCCAAATATCCAATAGTCCCTGCTCTTGGCCCCACTAGTTAGTTCCTGCCTTCCGTAATAGTAGGCTTCCAAACCAATTCTTATGTCGTCTTCACGCTCGTAGACAAAGACGCTATTCAGTCGGTCTTCTGGCACCAGTGGAGCGCTTTCAACACCTCCAATTGTATTTTCCTCCACGTCGGCATGTGTGTAGCCTAGAAATATTTTGAAATCATCCCATCTGAATACCGCATTGACCTCAGTACCTTTGCTATCCAAGGTGTCGTTCGGCTGGCGAAATGCAAAGTGATCCGTATCTATCTGAATTAAACGCAAAGGATCATCCACGCGCGTATAGAAAAGTAAAAGATTGAGATTCAAAGACAGATTACTTCCGATCTCTAAACTCTTGTTGATATCGACATTCATTCCCACTGACTGCTCGGCATCAAGGGCCGAAATATCTAATGGCAACACTCCACGGTACTGAATGCTTTCTGCCTCTTCTGTAAACGGTGTTGGCTCCTTGTAACCAAGGCCGCCGCCGATGCGTATCGTCGTGTCTAAGGCAGGTTTATACAGCAGCGAAGCACGCGGCAAGATGAAGCTGCCATAGTCGGACGTATGATCTATCCGCAGGCCACCTTCGATTATCCAGCGATCTGTTAGGAGATAAGTTCCCTGAGAAAACGCGCCTTCGGTCTGACTATTGAAGTCCAAACTGGAACCGCTGAACACTGCGCCTTGGTCGAAATCTTCTGTCCAGATATTGAACCCTGCAACCCAGTCCAGTGCGCCTGAAGCACCCACGATGTGCGCCTCACTAAAACTAGAGATCTGCTTTCCTGAGAAAGAGAACCCCGGCACATCGAGCTCACGCTCAAAGTGATTTACACTGTTGCGAAGCACGAATTCATTGCCTGAATCCAATTGGGTTACGTATTCTAATTGCGTGGATACGCGCTCGGTCGAGCTATCTTCATAGTAAGCTGGCACATCACGCCTGCCTTGTATGAAGTCAATTCCTCCGCCTAAGCGGTCTTCAGCTACCACGCTTACCCCTAGCCGAAGTTCACTGCTCTCGCCGCCGAAGAATAGCTGAGGATTAAAGGTCCATCGTTCAAACTCGGGTATAGCACTCAGCCCATTGTCTGCAGGATCGTAAGCCTGGCTAGTATTGTACGAAGTAAAAAGGCTAGCTCCGACACCTTCGCTCATGCCTGAAAAGAACCCGCTAGCATCCACTCCACCTGCCGAAGTGCCATTCAATAAGAGTGAGCGTTCGGACTCGCCATCCGGTTTCTTTGAAATGAGATTTACAATCCCCGCGATTGCACCACCGCCATAGAGAGTAGAGTTCGAGCCTTTGACGACCTCAACCTGCTTAAGATCCAAGGGCGCGACTTGCAGTAAGCTTAAGCCGCTAGAGAAACCTCCATATAGAGGCATTCCATCGCGAAGCAGCTGAGTATATTTCCCATCGAGTCCTTGAATACGTATGCTAGAATTAAAACTTGTCGCAGAGGTTTGCTGCACATGAATGCCCGTACTCTCATTCAACAACATGCGAATATTACCCGGCTTCATATTCGCCTTTTCATTCATTTCCTCTGAGCCTAACACTTCAACTCGAGTTGGCTGTTGTTCAAAACTACGACGACTTCGAGTCGTGGTGACAACAATCTCTTCTATTTCTTCCTCTAAAGAAACCGCAGGCTCGGTATGCGCAAGTGACAGGGGCACAAGAAAAAGAAGCGTAGGAAGCACAGATCGATTTAGCAAAAACTTAATTGCTCTTGTTTGAGAAATCATAAGAGAGGGCTTCGAATTTAACGCGAATAATAATGGGCAGCAACGCAGGAAGCGGGCCTGAACTGAATTACAAGTATATACAAGCTCAAGCGATACAGCCACTGGAGGTGGATACCGCCGAAGTAAGGCAAGAGAGGATGAGTGGTGACTGGTACCCGCGAGCAGAACTCACAAATGAATTACTGCCCGCCAGAGATATCTAATAGACTTTCTAGGGCTTAACTACCCTCTTGGAGCGTCTAGTAGTTCCACTGAGTTCGCAACATGAATACGTTCATGTCCGGCGCGAACATGCGCACAGTATTGGATTCGTCGGTATCCAATATCCGCGTCCAGTCTGCCATGATGCGCAAGTTGCGATTTGGATACCAATTCAAAGCCAAGGAAAGAGCATCCTCTTCACCGCCGAGAATGTCGCTGTCATTTAGGTTTATCGTGGCATAGCGAGCCGAAACTTCAAAGGCGCCCCATGTTCCATTTACTTGATCAAAATCACTGTTCGGTCTGATGCTCTTAAATTCGCCTGCATCCATCCTGTAGCGCGCTGCACGACTCTCCCCAGTCAGGCTCCATGATGCAGCAGCATGCCATCCAGAAAAATCCAAGGTAGAGGCTCCCTTGCGAGAAACTTGCGTGGTCGTGTGTTCTGCAAATAAATAGAGCGACCCAAATGAGGCTGCAATCTCTGGCCCGAACAAGGAGGCAGATTCCGCATCGGCGAGCGCACCCGTGTTGACGATGTTCAGACCTGAGAAGTCAGTAGTCTTATTTTTGATGCTTAGCGTTGGTGTAGCTATATCCATCTCGCGATACGATCCGCGAATACCCAGATGGACTACGGAGTTGTCTTCGATAACTGGGGAGTAGATGAAACGTGCAGAGGACCCCCAACCTTCGTCACCAGTAGTTGTGCCTTGCTTAAGAGTATCGCCAAAAACGCCTCCGGCGAAAAACCAGTTGCTGCCGCTATTCTCATAGCGCGCACCGATCGCGCGATCTGTGAACGTCGATGCCAAAAAGTTATCAACACTGCGTTCTACAAAAGGAATATCATTTGAACTCATTTCCATAGATAGACTGTAAGGCTGCTTCTGATGGCCTACGTAGAAGGTAGCGCCACTGTCAGTTTCATAGCCTGCTTTAAAATCTTTTAATGCGACCTTATTTCTGGCGAAGTCAAATTCAGCGGCATAGCCCCAATTCTTATCGAACACCCCGTCTATCTCTATACGACCACGCCGCACCTCGGTCCCACTTATCGGCCTTATACCCATTCGGGAATCGTAGTCATGATTTACATAATCCAGATGGAGACGACCGCCTATCTCCACTTCAAAACGCCCATCTCCTGAAGTGACATTCAAGCCGCTGCCGCTACCGAAGTTAATCTCAGCCACATCCTGCTGTTCTAGCTCTTCTTTCTCCAGCAACTCAGCATACTGTTCCTCAGTTATCGCGCCATTGCTCAGTAGGATATCCAAGAGCTCTTTCTCTGCCGCTTGAGCAACAGAAGCACAGAGGACTAATGCTCCCGTGGCGACCAACTGGCCTAGTAGTACAATTTTTTGATTTCTCATAGGTCTCTTCGACTCCAGTAGGGTTTCTTTTTAAGACTCTGTACAGTCCATGCTATCGAGCAAAACGCCCTTACTATGAGCGTTCATTCGGGTTGTTTTCGTTGTCCGATACTTTATTCCCCAAATATTACAGATTAATGACAATGATTACGGATTTGGCATATTTCCTTAAAAAGACTGAAGTAATATTGAGAACCTAATTTTCATCGACCGATTCCAATCTGGCCCTGCGCTAGCACAGCAGCTTGCGAGCACTACTGACCCGGCGATGCTGTTTTTGTGATTTCAATCTGAAAATCTAGAACAGAGCCCAACGCCGCCCCATTTCGAGTCAACGCACTATTTTAACGCACCAATGTAGAGCGATTTCAACGAAGAACGCCCCCTGCATCGCTCAAAATGGCACAGATTCCGAGCCCCCGAGTATTGGCACAGCTCTTGCTAAATACCCTGTAGCGGGTGGAAATGATCACCCCTCAACATTATCAATAAAGGGATAAAACAAAACATGAACTCACGAATTCTCTCACTCGCTGCGGCGGGAATTTTGCTTTCAACCGGTACTGTACAAGCGGATGAATGGTCCGCTAACTTCGGCGCCTCTAACAACTACATCTGGCGGGGCCTTACTCAGTCGGTAAACGAAGCCGCTATCTCCGGCGGAATTGACTATGTGTCTGACAGCGGGTTCTACGTAGGCACCTGGGCCTCAAACGTGAGCTATGCAGCTGACGATGTTTATTCCTATGAGCACGATCTCTATGCGGGCTTCGCCGGCGAAGCGGGTGGAATCAGCTACGATCTTGGCTACCTTTACTACAACTACGACGCTGAAGCCGAGTTCGACTTCGGCGAGCTGTATGGCTCCATCGGTATTGGTGCGTTTACTTTCGGGGTGAACGTGCTGGCCAATACTGAAGCTAGTGAAGGTCCAGGCCAGGATTTTGGTTTCGGCGAAGCTACTTATCTGTATGCTGACTACGGTACGACAATCGGTAACGGCGTCGACCTAGGCTTGCATATTGGTCATCACCAAGGTGATTTTTCTGAGGCCTTCAATGGCGTCCCTGGCGACTACACGGACTACAATGTATCTATTGGAAAAGATGGCTTCAGTTTCATGATCACTTCCACTGACCTAAATGATGCCGGTCCTGACGCTCTAGACAACGACGACATTAAATTCGTAGTTGGCTACAGCTTGGACATCGAGCTATAGCAACTAGAATAACTAGCACCTACGGCCGAAAACATTCTAGAAAAAACGGAACGAGCGGAAAGACTGAAACAGTCTCTCCGCTTTTTTTTCGCCACGATTAATAGCAGCATTCTCTTGAAAAAATCACAGAGCAAAAAAAACCGGTGCTCAAAGAGAACACCGGCTAAATAGAGGTTAGCACTAAGGTTACTGTTTACATCAAGTCAAAGCGATCAAGCATCATGACCTTAGTCCATGCACTTACAAAATCTTCCACGAACTGTTCCTTTGAGTCTTCCCAGGCATAAAATTCCGCTATCGCACGCAGCTCTGAATTGGATCCGAAAATGAGATCGGCAGGTGTCGCCGTCCATTTCAAATCATTGCTTGCTCTATCACGTCCCTCAAAGATACCTTCTTCAGTAGCGGATCTGCTCCACACTACAGTGAGGTCAATCAGATTGACGAAGAAGTCATTGCTCAATGTACCCGGCTGGTCGGTGAAAACACCGTGCTTCGATTGCCCGCTATTCGCATCGAGAACTCGCATGCCGCCGACCAAAGCAGCCATCTCCGGCACAGTCAGATTGAGTAATGCCGCCTTCTCTACAAGCATTTCAGCCGGTGAGCGCGAGTTGCCTGAGGCGAAATAGTTGCGGAAGCCATCAGCTGTCGGCTCAAGTATCGCGAATGAATCAACTTCAGTATTTTCCTGCGTGGCATCGCCACGGCCAGCGTCAAATGCCATTTCTACATTATAACCACCCTGCTCTGCCGCCTGTTCAATCGCCGCATTGCCCGCAAGAACCATCAAGTCAGCAAGTGATACCTGCTTAACCGAGTTTCTCTCATTGAACTCGCTTTGAATTGCGCTTAGTACATCAACAACTCGCGCAAGTTCCTGCGGATCATTCGCTGGCCAACTCTTCTGCGGCGCTAATCGAACACGCGCTCCGTTAGCTCCACCGCGCATATCCGTATTGCGATAGGTAGAGGCTGAAGCCCAGGCAGCTCGAACTAGCTCTGACGTGCTTAAACCAGAATCTAAGATTTCGCGTTTCAGTCGACTTATGTCACGGTTGTTAATAAGACGATGTTCGACCGCAGGAATCGGATCCTGCCAGATGAACTCTTGATTCGGTGTCAGGTCGCCCAAATAGCGAGAGTTTGGCCCCATGTCTCGGTGTGTAAGCTTGAACCAGGCTCGCGCAAACGCATCCTCGAACTGCTCAGGGTTTTCTAACCAACGCGTAGTGATTACGCGATACGCCGGGTCAACTTTGAGAGCCAAGTCACTGGTGAACATCATCGGGGCATGGCGTTTCGATGGGTCGTGCGCATCTGGAACTAAGCTTGAGGCTGCCCCTTCAGCTGGCTCCCATTGAGTCGCACCTGCGGGACTGCTAGTCTGCACCCATTCATATCCATACAGGTTTTGTAAATAGTTATGAGTCCAAGCAGCCGGATCGATAGTCCAGGCTCCTTCCAATCCACTGGTAATTGTATCGCCAGCATTGCCTGTTCCGTAGCTGTTCTTCCAGCCCAGACCCTGCTGTTCAATACTCGCGGCCTCGGGCTCAACATCTACATACTCCTCAGGAGGCGCAGCACCGTGTGCTTTGCCGAAGGTGTGTCCACCCGCGATAAGTGCAACTGTCTCTTCATCGTTCATCGCCATGCGACCAAACGCTTCGCGAATCGCATCGGCTGAAGCCTGTGGATCTGAATTTCCACCAGGGCCTTGTGGGTTTACGTAGATTAGACCCATCTGTACCGCGGCCAATGCGCCTTCGAGTTCTCCCCGATCATTGCGACGATCTGCTGCGAGCCATTCACCCTCAGGACCCCAATTCACTTCTTCAGGCTCCCAGGCATCAACTCGTCCGCCAGCGAATCCCAGAGTTTCGAAGCCCATGGAATCCATAGCTACCGTGCCCGCGAGGATCATAAGATCAGCCCAAGAGATATTGCGGCCATACTTCTGCTTAATAGGGAGCAATAGTAGTCGCGCCTTATCGAGGTTCGCATTGTCGGGCCAGCTATTCAACGGAGCGAAACGCTGCATGCCGCCATCGGCTCCGCCGCGACCATCGATAGATCGATAGGTGCCAGCGCTATGCCACGCCATACGGATGAAGAACGGTCCATAGTGACCGAAGTCGGCCGGCCACCAGTCTTGCGACGTGGTCATCAACTGTTCTAAGTCGGCTGTTACCGCTTGCAGATCCAGACTGGCGAAGGCCTCTGCGTAGTTGAATTCGCCTCGAAGAGGATCCGAGGCCAGGGAATTCTGGCGAAGCGGTTCGAGACTGAGCCGATTAGGCCACCAATAATCATTGGTTGCCACTTGTGCTTGATCTTGGGCGCTGGCCAAATTAACTGGCGCAAACGCAAATATCCCGACAAGCGCGAGTGATACTCTAGATAGGGTTTTCTTAAGCATTGGAACGTCCTCCGTCACTGATCGCTAAATTTAATTGAGTGAAATGTACGGAGCTAAGTTACAGATTTGTATTCAATCGGGATAACGACATATTTCGATAGGTGTCATCGTTAATTGCGATTACAACTGAAGAGTCAATTTGGCGGCCTAAACTTCAGGGCCAATGCGTAAGGGGGGGGGAGTTGACCCCAAGAGGGCCAAGCAGAAACGCACGGTGAATGAATCCACCGCACGTTCAAGAAAGCAGTTTAATTTCCGCTCTGATCGACGTACTTCCAATCGGCCGCACCGAAAAACATCTCATCCATGCTTTGTAACCCCCATGGAACAGAACGGTTAGCATCAGGGTTCATCTTATTCTGTTGTGAGTTGTCAAATGCGCCAGTTGCGGTAATAACCGTTCCTGCTGGGACGGACTTTGGCTCTTTATAGGTATAGGCGAGCTGCCAGTTGTAATTATAGTTTGCGATATTGATTAACTCTTCGCTAGTACCATCGGGGTACTCAGCATAGAAGCGCATACGCTTGCCTCGAAAATGCATATGCGGCGTAAAAGCAAACAGTTTTGCGTCTTTCTCGATAGTGAACGACTGGGTCATCTCATAATCTGGATCCAGCGGAGGAATATTTACCCAAGTTGGCGTGAAATGGCAGGCACACTGTCCAGACATTCTTTCCTCAGGCACAAAGCCCTTAGGATAGAACCAAAGACCAATGCGACTCGCATCGACTGATTCCTTTCCTGTAGTTGTATAGTGCATCTGCATCGCGATTCTAGTGCCAGCCTTCAGCAGGCCACCGGTATTCGGCGGCTCCATGCGTGGCGCCTGACCAGGAATATAAGGTGCGATATTTGGACGGTCTGGCTCTCCACCCAGGAGTGACCCACCGCGAGTTTGACCAGGCGCTATCAAACTGTGCAGAGTATGGTGCAGCACGGTGTGATCGCCAGGAATGTACTGACTCGCTCGCACCCACCGGTCTTCCTCGAGATCCAATTCGACCATGACATTGTAATAATCGAGAACCCCTGTCGCAGGAATACTCTGCTCAGGAATCTCCACAATGTAATCTGGCTCACCAAAAGCCCACTCGGTTTCAGGCCAAACTAGCTCGGTCAACGGATCTATACTTCCATCTTTAGGCGAACCCGCCTCAATCCAATGAACGATTTTCTGCGCTTCCTCATCAGCGAGCACCATATCGTTAACGAAGTCGCCTATATGGGAATCTATCTGCCCCGGAGGCATACGCTTAGTCATTAATACCTCGCGTATCATCTGCGACCAGCCCCTTACCATGGTGTGGCTGTCTAGTGCGAAAGGCGCTATACCGCCCTCTCGATGGCAGGTAGCACAGTTTTCAGCAATGATTGGGCCTATTTCCTTCTCGTAGGACGGCACCTGTTGTTGATGAGCTATCTTGATCGGGTAACTGACCGGCGTGCCGCTGGCTGTTACGTTAGTAGTTTGCAAGTCTCTGCCTGCAACAATATCAGTT
>Ga0209632_10001395_pt1 | contig 24354 bp, 23 predicted proteins | sample COG_10_FD_184754 | JGI IMG/M metagenome (GOLD analysis project Ga0209632, IMG submission 184754) | Pelagic Microbial community sample from North Sea - COGITO 998_met_10 (SPAdes) (version 2) | ecosystem: Environmental > Aquatic > Marine > Neritic zone/Coastal water | place: Helgoland, sampling... | reverse complement strand
TGCCAATTGTGGCATTCATGTATGCTGCAGTCGGTCACGGTGGTGCCAGTGGCTATTTGGCGCTCATGGCCTTGTGGTCGTTTCCTGTTTCTGTGATGAAACCGACTGCCTTGGTGCTTAATTTGTTCGTAGCGGCCATTTCTTTTTTCGCTTACGCGAGGAAAGGACATTTCAATTCCAAATTATTCTTGGCGTTCGCTTTAGCGTCTGTTCCAATGGCATTTTTGGGCGGAATGATGGAGATTGACGCATCCATTTACAAGAAGATCTTGGCGGTCTTGTTGGTCTTTGCTGTGCTGAAAATGTTGGGCGTTTTCGGAAAAGAAAGCGACCAGATCAAAGACGTTCCTTTTTGGCAAGGATTGCTTGCTGGAGCAGCCATCGGACTGTTTTCTGGGATGATTGGCATTGGAGGTGGAATCATCCTCAGTCCCGTCATTCTCATCATGGGTTGGGGCAGAATGAAAGAGGCCGCAGCTGTATCTGCCGCGTTCATTTGGGTTAATTCTGCCGCTGGATTAGCAGGTCATTTAAGTCGAGGAATTACGATTGAACCTCAGGCGTATATTCTAATAGCAATCGCCCTTATGGGCGGATTACTGGGAGGCTATTTTGGCAGTATTCGGTTCAATAATTTGGTACTCAAACGCATGCTTGCTTTTGTGCTAATCATTGCCTGCGCTAAACTCTTTTTTACATGAAACTAAACGTAAAATATTTTGGAATGATTGCCGAATGGGCTGGTTCGGAGAATGGCCAATTGGACTTCTCTGGAACCAGCGTTGTGGAACTGCGAAGTGAGATTGAGAAACGGATTCCAGGATTGAACAGCTCATCGTATCAAATTGCCGTCAATCGTGTGATTGCAACTGACGAAGCAATTATCACGTTAGGCGATGAGATTGCCATTTTACCCCCATTTGCAGGCGGATGAGATATGCTCGCCACATAGCGTTAAATGAGGTTGGTGAAAGCGGACAGCAGAAATTGCTGAACGCGAAAGTGCTCGTTATTGGTGCTGGCGGATTGGGCTGCCCCGCGCTTCAGTATTTGGCCGCTTCAGGTGTTGGCACCATCGGAATTGTTGATGGCGACACGGTGGATGAGAGCAATCTGCACCGACAAATTCTCTACACAACTTCAGACGTTGGACGACTAAAAGCAGAGGCGGCCAAAGAGCGACTCAAAGCGCTCAATCCGAATGTTTCTATCAACATTTATCCTGAAAATCTTCGTGCTGAGAATGCTTTGGAAATTGTTTGCGATTATGGTTTTGTGATAGATGGAACAGACAATTTCGTAGCACGATATCTAGTAAATGATGCTTGTGTGAAATTGAATAAGTCGTTCGTTTATGGCGCCATTCACAAATTTGAAGGACAGGTCTCGGTATTCAATTTCAATGGTGGGCCAACGTATCGTTGTCTGTTTCCAGAAAACCCGCAGCAAAGCCAGGTTCCGAATTGTGCTGAAGTTGGAGTTTTAGGCGTGTTACCTGGTGTAATCGGTACGCTACAAGCGACTGAAGTAATCAAGTTGATTCTCGGCATTGGCGAACCGCTTTCTGGTAAACTCAAACTGATCAATCTACTAACGAATTCAGAACAGATTATTTCGTTCTCTCGGAATGAAGAACAGGTCTCTAAGGCAATGAAAATTGACCTATCAGAATCGTACACAGACGAATCGTGTGCTGCTCCCGAAAGCATTCATCCAAATGAGCTAGCTGAATGGATTAAGCAGAACCGAAGTATCAATATTCTTGATGTTCGCGAAGCACACGAAATACCTAAGCTCAATCACCCTAATGTGATTTCGATTCCTCTTGGTCAAATCCCCCATCGCGCAGCCGAAATTCCGACAGACAAACAACTTGTTGTGATCTGTCAGCACGGAATTCGCAGCCAGCACGCACTTGAGTTTATGAAGCAGTACAATTTCCCGAACCAACTGATAAATCTGGAAGGCGGTATGGCTGCTTTCCATCATCATACATCTACACTATGAGCACAGAAAAGAAACCGAAAAACGTATTCGTTCAAGGGCCGATTACGCCTGAGAAGATTGCCACATCCATCGCGCATCATCAGGTGAAAACCAACATCGGTGGCCACGATATTTTCCTTGGTCAGGTTCGGGCTGATGAAATTAATGGCAAGACAGTGAAAGCCATCGACTACGAAGCTTATGAAGAGATGGCAAACAAGAAGTTTCACGAAATACGCGAGGCGGCCTTCGAAAAATTTGACCTTACGTGTATGCACATTTACCACAGTCTGGGACGGGTAAATGCGGGCGAAATCTGCTTGTTCGTATTCACATCATCGGCACATCGCAGAGAATGTATGGAAGCAACACGTTTTTTGGTAGAAGAGATAAAAGCGAATGCACCCATTTTCGGCAAAGAGGTTTTTGAGGACGAAACGCATGTTTGGAAAGAGAACAAATGATAGATATTACCCATAAATTGAGCACGCTTCGTGAAGCAACCGCACAGGCAATCGTTCGCGTTAGCAAACCCGAAACTATTGAGGCATTGCAGAACCGAACCGTGCCGAAAGGCGATGTGTTTGAAATGGCCAAAGCTGCGGGGCTTTTAGGCGTAAAAAAGACACCAGATTTACTGCCAGATTGCCACCCAATGCCGATTGAACAGGCAAGCATTGAATATGAAGTCAGTGGATTAGACGTGAAGATTTTGATGCACGTGAAAACCATTTATAAAACGGGGGTTGAGGTGGAGGCGATGCACGGAGCCAGTGTGGTTGCGCTGACGATGTACGATATGCTCAAACCCATCGACAAAGGAGTGGAAATCCATCACATTAAACTGCTGAAAAAGAAGGGCGGAAAGTCGGATTTCACCAACCGTTTTCGGAAAGACCTGCAAGCAGTAGTTGTGGTCTGTTCAGATACCATTTCAAGAGGTGAAAAAGAAGATAAAGCGGGAAAAGCAATCATCTCCAAACTGGAAAGTTGCGATGTGAAGATTGCCGAGTATTTGGTGATTCCAGATGAAGTAGATTCAATTCAATCTGAGGTAAATAAGGCAGTTGAACGCGGTGCAGATATGGTCATTTTTACTGGCGGAACAGGCCTTTCGAAACGTGATGTAACGCCTGAAGCGATTATTCCAATGTTGGACCGCAACATTCCGGGAATTGCTGAAGCTGTTCGCAGTTACGGGCAGGATCGCACGCCTTATTCTATGCTTTCTCGTACGGTTTCGGGAGTAATTGGCGAAACGCTGGTTTTGGCTTTGCCCGGTTCAACCAACGGAGCGAAGGAAAGTATGGATGCGCTGTTTCCGCCTTTGTTACACATTTTCGGAATCCTAAAAGGTGCTCGCCACGATTAAATGAGCACAGAAACCAACATACTGGTCGATCAGTTCGGCAGAAAGCACGATTACTTGCGGATTTCGCTAACGGAAAGGTGCAATCTAAGGTGTACCTATTGTATGCCTGCGGAAGGCATTGCTCTTCGCCCAAGAGAGCAGTTTATGCGAACGGAAGAAATCTTCTCTATCGCACAAACCTTTGTCAAATTGGGAGTCAAAAAAATTCGTCTGACAGGAGGAGAGCCCTTTGTAAGAAAGGATGCTGGAGCTGTGATTGAAATGCTTTCAACACTTCCCATTGAATTGAGTATTTCTACGAATGGAATCTTGATAGACCAACACATTGAAAGGCTTAAAGCGTGCGGGGTAAAATCCGTGAATGTGAGTCTTGATTCGTTGAAACAGGGGAGGATGCTTGCTATCACGAGACGAGACTACTTCGAAAGGATTATGCGGAACATTCAGTTACTTCTTGATGAAGGATTCGATGTAAAGATTAACTGTGTTGTGACCAAGGGCGTGAATGATGATGAGGTTATCGACTTCATCGAATGGACAAAAGAAGCTCCTGTGCATGTACGTTTCATTGAATTCATGCCATTTGATGGCAATGAATGGGATTGGAGTAAAGGTGTTTCGTTGGATGAAATACTGAAGCGAACCTCAGCGCATTTCGGACCATTTGGTTTTGAACGAATTGAAGATAGACCGAACGACACATCCAAGAACTATCGTCTGACAGACGGGAAAGGAACTTTCGCCATTATCAGTACGGTAACCAATCCGTTCTGCGATTCTTGCAATCGTATTCGTTTAACGGCTGATGGTAAACTAAAAAACTGTCTCTTCTCAAATTCTGAATCGGATCTACTTTCAGCGATGAGAAAAGGAGAAGACATACTTCCGCTTATTCAGTCATCTATTCAGAATAAGAAAGCTGTTCGCTCTGGTATGGAGTCCTTTGATGACTTCGCAAACCCTGAAGAACACGGTAAGAATAGAAAGATGGTGTCTATTGGTGGGTGATTCAACAGCGTTTTCGCTAACTGAAATCACCGTAACTTTTCACTTACCTTCAGCCTTCTAGAACGCAAGTTGATTTCCGTGAGCCTAGATTCCATCTTCTTACTAAGTATTCCCATAATTGCCGCCCTTGTTGGCTGGCTTACCAATAAGCTTGCTGTTTGGATGACGTTTTATCCATTGGAATATCGAGGAAATCGTCCTTTTGGTTGGCAGGGTATTATTCCTTCCAAGGCGCATAAAATGGCCAGCAAGGCGGTTGAGCTAGTTACCTCCAAATTAATTTCTGTAGAAGAGGAATTCGAAAAACTTAATGCGGAAGAAATTGTGGGGGAAATGCGTCCACAATTGGACGTGCTGAGCAAGCACATCATAGATTCGGTAATGCAACAAGAATTACCCCTTGTGTGGAGATTGTTGCCCCGAACTCAGAAAGAACAGTTGTATAAGGAAACTGCTGCTCAATTTCCGGAAGCTATTTCTAACGTATTACTAGAGGTGAAGTCAAATATTCACGAGCTTCTAGACGTAAACCGAATGCTGGTTGAGGGTTTGACCAAAGACCCGGAAATGCTGAACAGAATTTTTCTGAAATGTGGCGAGAAAGAGTTCAAGTTTATTGAACATTCAGGCCGAATATTCGGGTTCGTTTTTGGTCTGATTCAGATGTTGGTTTGGAATTACTATCAGTTTTGGTGGCTGCTACCCATTGGTGGTCTTGTAGTAGGCTACCTGACCAATTTCTTGGCGCTGAAACTCATTTTCCGTCCTGTTCATCCGGTTAAGATTGGGCCAATAGTTATACAAGGCCTATTTATGAAGCGGCAGGACGAAGTATCGAAGGAATACGCAAATATTCTAGCGACTGAGTTGTTGACTTCGGAGCAAATATTCGAATTTATAGTACGAACAAATGGAATGGATGTGCTGGCTGAATTGTGCCGAAAACACGTGAAAAATATTGTTGACACAACGACTGGGTCAACGCGAAAACTGATTCTTAAGCTAGCAATCGGAAACACGAAGTATGAAAAGATGAAGGCCGTGGCGGCTGAAATGTTTGTGCATGCACTTCCAGCTTCTATCACAACTATGTTCGATTATGCTGATAAATCGCTACAAATTGGAGAAACCTTAGAAAATAAGCTGAAGTCATTATCTAAGCTTGATTTTGAAGATGTGTTGCATCCTATCTTTCAGGAAGACGAGCATATTCTCATTCTTGTTGGAGCTGTGCTTGGGGCAGTGGCGGGGTTTATTCAGATGGCTTTTGTGCTCTAATTACAGGCTTTTCGGTAAACAACTTTATCCTATCGTTGTTTACGAACTTCAACGTATCCTACTGAATTTTCAAACTTTAATTTTGTGCTCCTTATGTTCGGTACAAAGCGCATAGTTTTTAGCATCTTATTTCTCCTTGTTTCGAGTTTGCTCTTTGGGCAAACCCAGACTATTAGAGGCGTGGTTATTGACCAGGAAAGTAAAATGCCCATCATCGGGGCTGCGGTTGTTGTGGTAGATAGCGACCCAATTATAGGAACCACTACCGATTTGGATGGAAAATTCAGTCTACCTAAGGTTAAGGTCGGACGTGTTGACTTGAAAATTACCTATTTGGGATATGCTCCTCGCTCGCTTTCTGCCATTGAGTTGTTTAGCGGTAAAGAACTTGTGCTGAATGTGGAGATGCAGGAAATGGTAATGAAGCAAGGCGAGGTGGTTGTCAAGGCATCCCGAAGGAAGGAAGAAGTGCTGAATACCATGACAACCGTTTCGGCACGTGTTTTTTCTACCGAAGAAGCTTCGCGATATGCTGGAACACGAAATGATGTTTCTCGAATGGCCACCAACTTTGCTGGTGTTCGTGGTGCAAACGATGCTACAAATGATATTGTAATTAGAGGAAATTCGCCAACCGGCTTACTCTGGAGACTAGAAGGTATTGATATTCCAAATCCAAATCACTTTGGAAATTTGGGCTCAACAGGTGGTCCTGTAAGTATGCTTAACAGTAATGTCCTTTCTAATTCTGATTTCTTAACAGCAGCTTTTCCATCAGAATATGGAAATGGAATTTCAGGTGTTTTCGACTTGAAAATGCGGCATGGAAATAACGAGAAACATGAGTTCCTCGGACAGATTGGTTTCAACGGAGTTGAGCTTGGCGCAGAAGGCCCGTTCTCCAAGAAAAGTGGCGCTTCCTACCTTGTCAATTTCCGCTATTCAACCTTGGCGCTATTTAAGTTGGGAGGTGTAGATTTTGGAACAGGAGATGCCACGCCACAATACGCTGATGTTAGCTTTAAGGTGCGCGTTCCAACTAAAAAGGCTGGAATTTTCGAAATGTTCGGAATGGGCGGAATTTCAAGTATTGAATTCATTGCTAGTGAACAGGAAGCGGGAGGAAATAACTTCTACACCCAAGGCAACATTGATGTTTATGACCGAACTAAAACAGGTGTTGTAGGATTCTCACACACATATTTGTTCAAGAATGCGAGCTACCTGAAAACAACCATAGCAGCTAGTACGCAGCTCAATCAGGATGTTGTAGACAGTGTAGATATCAATCAGAATCCTTTTGATTGGTATAGACAGAATTTCCAAGACCACCGTTTTCAAGGTTCGGTTTTTTATAAAAAGAAATTCAATGCCAAGCACAATTTGAAAGTCGGAACGAGAGCAACGGTATTCTATTCCATTTTGCAGGACAGTGCTTTCATTCCTACTTGGGATTCGTTCCAAACGCTGACAGATTTTGATGGTTTTACAGCCTTGCTTCAACCCTACGCGCAATGGCAGTGGCGTTGGAATGATTCGTGGACGCTAAATACAGGTGTTCATGGACAGGTGCTGACCCTGAACGGCTCGTTTGCAGTTGAGCCGCGATTAGGTTTGCAGTGGAAAGTAAATCCGCGACACAGACTCTCGCTTGCTTATGGTTTGCACAGTCAAATGGTAGCGTTAGACAGATATTTCTTGGTGATGGAAGATTCGTTAGGAAACAGAGCCACCCCAAACCGCAACCTCGATTTTGTTCGTAGTCATCACGCAGTTATAGGTTACGATTGGAGTTTGCCTTTTGATATGCGCCTCAAAGTTGAAGCGTATTATCAGTACATCTACAATGCTGGAATTGATCGCGATAGCAGTTCTTACTCATCCCTAAATGTTGGAAGTTTTACCCAAGATGGACCAGACGATATTATTAATGGCGGAACGGGAACCAACTACGGTTTGGAAATCACTTTTGAGAAATTCCTCACAAACGGATATTATTGGCTGCTTACAGCTTCGTTCTACGATTCTAAGTATATAGCAAGCGATGGCGTGCAACGAAATACCGTTTTCAACGGAAACTATGTGGTAAACGTATTAGGCGGATATGAGCTACAATTGAACCGAAAAAACCCAAATCCAAACTACAACGAAAAACAGCTTAAACGCTTTAATAAGAAACAGGAAAGCCGACTAGCTACAAAACACTCACTCAAGTTTGATGTGAAGTTTACACTAGCCGGTGGCTCACGATACACACCAATTGACATTGATGCTTCCGCCATTGCAAAGCGTGCTGTTTATGTGGATGAATCTGCTTATTCTCAGCAGTTTGAGCCTTATTATCGATTAGATTTAGGACTCACGTATAGGATGAGTCGGCCAAAGGTTACTCAAGAATTCACGGCCTCCTGTCAGAATGTGACTGATAAAGCAAACCCATTGTATAATCAGTACAACCCAGATAAAAATCAATTGGTAAATGTGAACCAATTAGGCATTTATCCACTTCTTCAATACAGGATACTATTCTAGGGTTAACCTGCAACCACGCCCATTTTCAGCGCGTACTTCACAAGGCCAACAACGTTTTTTACCTCTAGCTTTTTAATAAGGTTGCGTTTGTGGGTGTCAACCGTTCTGATGCCACAATCTAGCTTTTCTGCAATTTCCTGATTGGTAAATTCTTGTGCTATCAATTTTAGCACTTCGCCTTCTTTTTTGGTAAGCATTGGTGTAGACGACTGTGCACCCATTGCAAATTCCCCAGAAATTTTGGTCAGCACTTCGCTGCTAAAATGTTGCCTTTTCTCAGCCACATCAACAATTGCACGAATTATTTCGTCTTTGGTAGAATGCTTTAAAATATAACCTGAAGCGCCTGCCTGAAGGACTTCTTTAATAAACCGTGGTTCATCATTTATGGTAACTGCCAAAACCCTCACATCCGGATGCTGATTCCGTATGGCTCGAGTGGCTTCAACGCCATTCATTTCAGGCATCATAATATCCATTAAAACCACGTCAATTTGTCGCGAAGCGCAGATGTCCAATGCTTCTTTGCCATTGCGCGCCATATCTACCACAAGAATCTCCGGTTCTCCTCTCAAAAGAGCGGAAAGTCCATTCCGAATCATTTCGTGATCGTCAGTTATCAGTACTCGAATCATTGTCTTAAAGAATTGCTTAAAGGTATCTCAACTGTTGTAACTGTGCCCTTACCTAATCCAGAATCTATTTCTACTTGTCCTTGAAAAACTTCTGCTCGTGACCAAATATTTCTCAACCCAAGCCCGCTCGAAGCACTTTTTGGGTCAAACCCAATGCCGTCATCTTCTACCATTAGTACAATTGAACTACCATGGTTTATTACTTGAACGTAGATTTGTTGGGCTTTTCCATGGCGAATAGAGTTGTTTAATAACTCTTGACACATTCGGAATATCGCTTTTTCTAATTCAGCGGAGAAACGCTCATTCATATCGACTAATTCAAGCGATATTTTCAAGTCAACTGTGGCATTACATTTTTCTACTAGATCTTCAAGAGCGGGCTTTAAACCGAAGTGCCAAAGCACATCAGGCATCAGGTTTCTCGAAATATTTTTAACCTCAGAAATAGCTACGCCAATGTTTTCTTCCAATGCGTGAACTCTCGCATTAAGTTCACCTGCCTCATCTTGGTTATCAACACCCGATTTTAAATGTTGGAGGTTGAGTTTTATAGCGGTAAAGAGTTGTCCGAGCCCGTCATGTAACTCTTGCGAAACACGCATTCGTTCGTTCTCCTGTCCTTCAATCAGGGCTTCTCGATGGTTTTTTTCAATGGCTTTTGTCTCGGTGATATTGCGGGCAATACAAATGACGGTTATTACACGGGTTCCGTGGAAGATTGGAGAGAGCGCAACACCAAACATGATTTGACTATTGCCATTGGGGTGCTGTATCTTCAACTCTGTTTTCAGCGGTTTCCCAGTAGCAAAAACCGAATTAACAAGTTCCATTGTGTTTTTCGCATTCTCTGGCAGCATCACCTCTTCAATGGTGCGCCCAGCCCACTTTGTGCTTTTAGGAAGCTCTTTGTACTCGTTTACAGAAAGAATATAGCCTTCGGAATTTACGGTCATAATAAGGTCATCGGCATGTTCGAAAACCGACCTCCACCTGGCCTCAGATGCTGCGAGGGCTTCTTGTCCCATCTTCTGACTGGTAACGTCATTGCCAACAGCTTGATAACCAAGAAGAGTTCCTGATTTTCCGTAAAAAGCGGTTGCCGACCATTCTTGCCAAACCAAATCACCTTCTTCGTTATAATTCCGAAGTTCCCAAATACGCTGTGGCTCCCGTGCTGTAAGTTTTTGCATTTCACGCTCACATTTTTCCAACTCACTTGGGGGGAAAAGGGATGCAAACCGCGTATCTAAACTTGAATCTTTGAATTTGAAGAATTTTGTAAACGCACCGTTCCGAAAAATGACCACTCCTTTTGGGTTTATGCGGCAAATCATTTCCGATTGCGCCTCCACAATACTCTGGTAGCGGTGCTTAATCGTATTAAGTTCGTCTGTAAGCTGGTTCGTATCCGTAATGTCTACAACAGAAACAAGGACTAAGGAAAGGTCTTTTTCGTGGCCGGGAAGAACGTTGAGGTTGAACTGGACGTCAACAGTATCCCCGTTAACGTTAACGAATGATCCTTCCGCTTGAAAGAATGTTTCGCCTTCCGAAAGAGCAATAAATTCGTTTAAAAATATTGATTCGGATTCTGGGGTGAAGTTTCGGTGAATTTTTCTGAGCAAACCCTCTTTATCGGAAACCCCGTTAATCTCCAAGGTTCTCTGATTCACGTTCTGAATCTTAATCAAATCGATACATTTTTCAAGTAACTCAGGATTGTTCTGGAAATGTGTTCGGAGGTCGTTTATACCAGCAGCTTTCAGTCCGTCTAAAAAGAGCTTTACGTGCGAAAAATCTTCCTCCCAAAACGATATCGGAGCGTTATCAAAAATGAAGCGATATTTTGCATCGGAAAGACGAGCAGATGTTACGTCTCGCGAAATTCCGATAAGTCCAATCACATTCCCCTTGGCATCACGCAGTGGCGTTTTGGTGGTTGAAAAATAACTGTTGCCGACACCAAAATTCCCGCGATTCTCGTACGTAACCGAATTCCCCGTTTTAAAGAGTTTATTATCTGCTTCAATAAGTTTTCTTACTGATTCAAGACCCAATAATTCAGCATCTGTACGGCCAATTATTTCACTAATATCTCTGCCGAAATACCTCGCGCCAGCCTCATTAATTGAAATGTAGCGGCTCTCAAGATCCTTGGCATAAATAGAATCTGACGCACCTTGAATAATGCTGTTTAGCAAAGCATTTTCGCGAGCCAATAGACGAATCTGGTCTTCTACTATTATGGTAATGGATTCTTCGGACATCGCGAGTTTGAGCGAACTAATTTAGCTTTACCACTTCAATCAGCACCATTATTGCATGAAAATCCGTGTTCTATTTTTCATTTCCTGTCTGCTCGCTCTTTCCTCTTGTACACTAATTCAACCGCTAGAGGTGAAGTCTGTGGTATGCTGCGATATTCCGAAAGCGCTGAAATCAGAGACAGAATTGGCGTTTGTAGTGAAACTGTACAACCCAAACGACTTTCCTGTTAATGTAAAAAGTTACTGTTTGGATGTACGCCTAAACGGAAATACGCTTGGGACAGCGGAGTCTAAAGAACTGACTGAAATTCAGCCAAATAAGACGTTAAGCAAGTCCATTACAATTAGAACCACTTCAAAAAAATTGATGAGCGGAGGACTCATGATGGGTTTAAGCACGCTGCTAGGAGGCAAAATGAACAGTTTTGACGTAGAAATAGCCGGCTCGGTTGTAGGTAGCGCCAAGGGGTTTTCTAAGCGCGTTCGCATTAGAGAGAAATACCCGATTAAGCTGAATCTTTAATCAGGAAAGTGGAATACAAACGTTCTTTGGTTCGGTAAAGAAGCGCAGCGCTTCCCAGCCTCCCTCTCTACCAACACCAGATTGTTTTACACCTCCGAAAGGCGTTCGCAAATCACGCACGAGCCAGCAGTTAACCCAGACAATACCTGTATGAAGTTGTGCTGCTACGCGATGTGCTTTTGTTAAATCGGTTGTCCAAACTGTGCTTGCCAAACCATATTTAGTTCCGTTGGCGTACGCAAGCACTTCTTCTTCTGTTTCAAATGGTTGAATGGTAACCACAGGACCAAATATCTCTTCCTGATTGGTGCGGCATTGCTCATCTAATCCTTCAATAACTGTCGGTTCAATAAACCAACCACCGAGTTCGGTTTTGGCTTCTTTTCCGCCACAAAGCACGGTGCCGCCTTCCTGTTTTGCTAGTTCAACATAGGATAGAACTTTATCAAAATGCGCTTTGGAAACAACTGCTCCCAATTTCACATCAGGTAATTTCGGGTCTCCGACCTTCATCTCCTTCACCATTTCTACAAAACGTGCTTTAAACTTATTGTAAATGCCTTTTTGAACGTAAATGCGTGAACCGCACAGACAAATTTGTCCCTGATTGGCGAAGCTAGAATTGAGAGAAGTCTTCAACGCTTCTTCCAAGTTGCAATCATCGAAAATGATGTTCGGGTTCTTGCCTCCGAGTTCCAACGAAAGTTTCTTGAACATTGGGGCCGCCACGCGAGCAATGGTTTTCCCTGTTTCCGTTCCGCCAGTGAAAGAAATAATTGGCACATCAACGTGCTCGGTAATGGCCGAACCGACCTTCCCACCTAGTCCATGCACAATATTGAGAACACCTTTTGGGAATCCAACTTCATCGCAAATCTGCGAAAGCAGAAAAGCCGTCATAGGCGTTATTTCAGAAGGTTTAGCAACAACGGTATTTCCCGAAGCCAAGGCTGGGGCAATTTTCCATGTAAAGAGGTATAGCGGTAAGTTCCATGGCGAAATACAGCCAGCCACGCCAATTGGTTGACGCAGGGTGTAGTTGAGGAATTTGCCATCTGCATCATGCATTTCAGAGCTGTCGTGCAGGATGGCCGTGGCGAAGAACTTGAAGTTATCTGAAGCACGCGGAATATCAACTCGTTTTGCTAGCCAAACAGGTTTTCCGTTGTCGGTACTTTCTGCTTCTGCAAGTTCGTCTAAACGCTCGGTAATTCGTCTAGACACGTTGAGCATGTGTTGGGAACGCTCTTCTCGCGTAAGTGCCGACCAACTTGGAAATGCGGATTTAGCTGCTTCTACTGCTTGTTCAACATCCGTAGCATCCGAATCCGGAATTAGTGAATAAACTTCGCCCGTAGCCGGATTGTAGTTGTCTAAATATTCACCTGAATTCGGAGCTTGAAAGCTGCCGTTTATGTAGTTCAGAATTTGTTGCATTGCCATGGTTTGCCGTAAATGTAGCCAACCGCTATAAATCTGATTCTAAGTTGAGGTTGGCTAGTGGTTTTGCCTGAAGGATGGAAGCGGCATCCCACGCGGTAGGCGTGGATACAGCGGACAGCCTCACCCGATTGTGGGCTGGGTTGCGCTAGGCGAGGGACACGCCCAAATCCCTGTTCAATTCTTGGTAATACTCGGCACGCATACCATCAAGTTTCAGAATTGAATTTTGTTTAAGTTTGTCGCAAATTAAAAACCTACCAAAACCAGATAATCATGTCTGATATTGCATCAAGAGTAAAAGCTATAATCGTTGATAAATTGGGTGTTGACGAGAACGAAGTAACACCTGAGGCTAGCTTCACAAATGATCTGGGAGCAGATTCTTTGGATACGGTTGAGCTAATTATGGAGTTCGAGAAGGAGTTCAACATTGCGATTCCTGACGATCAGGCTGAGAATATCGGAACCGTTGGCGAGGCGATTAAGTACATCGAAGAGAACGCTAAGTAAAACCCTCTCTCGCGAGAGAAAACATTTACCCGCTTCCTAACGTTTCCAAACGCTGGGAAGCGGGTATTTAAGTTTAAAAATGGAGCTAAAACGCGTAGTAATTACAGGCATGGGTGCCCTCACACCGGTTGGCAATTCGCTGGCGGAATATTGGGGAAATCTGGTTGCTGGTAAAAGCGGTGCGGCTCCAATCACGCATTTCGATGCTGCGAAGTTTAAAACACAGTTTGCGTGTGAGGTAAAGAACTTTGATCCACTAGACCATTTTGACAGAAAAGAGGCGCGAAAGCTGGACCCATACGCACAATATGCGTTGGTAACGGCTACAGAAGCTTGGGCTGATTCGGGTTTAAACGAAGAGACCATTGACCATGACCGAGCTGGTGTTATTTGGGGTTCGGGAATTGGCGGTTTGAAAACCTTTTTTGACGAATGTTCTGAATTTGCCAGAGGTGAAGGAACACCACGTTTCAATCCGTTTTTCATTCCTAAGATGATTGCAGACATTGCGGCTGGTCACATTTCGATGAAATGGAACTTGCGCGGACCAAATTTTACTACGGTTTCTGCTTGTGCTTCTTCAACCAACTCCCTTATTGATTCTTTCAATTACATCCGTTTAGGACAAGCTGACATTATTGTTTCTGGCGGTTCTGAAGCAGCTGTAAATGAAGCAGGCGTTGGCGGTTTCAACGCCATGAAAGCGCTTTCGCAGCGAAACGATTCGCCAGAAACGGCTTCTCGCCCGTTTGATTTAGAACGCGATGGTTTTGTTTTGGGAGAAGGTTCTGGTTGCTTAATTGTAGAAGAATTGGAACACGCTTTGGCACGTGGAGCTAAGATTTATGCTGAGATTGTTGGAGGCGGAATGAGTGCCGATGCACATCATATTACTGCACCACATCCAGAAGGATTGGGTGCTATTAACGTAATGCGAAATGCTTTGCGCGATGCTGGAATGCGACCGAACGAGGTTGACTACATCAATGTTCATGGCACGAGTACACCGCTAGGCGATATTGCAGAGTCGAAGGCAATTAGAGAGGTGTTTGGCGAAAATGCATTCGATTTGAATATCAGCTCAACCAAGTCAATGACGGGGCATTTATTGGGTGCTGCTGGTGCAATTGAAGCTATTGCTTGCGTTATGGCTGTAAAAAACGATGTTGTTCCACCAACTATCAACCACTTTACAGATGACCCGGAGTTCAATTCTAAACTGAATTTTACATTCAATAAAGCGCAGAAACGAACCGTAAATGCTGCTCTCAGTAATACGTTCGGTTTTGGAGGCCACAACGCTTCGGTTATCGTTAAAAAGTTCGTTCAGTAATACGCCTACTTTGCTAAATACCCTTCGCAGCTTTTTCGGTCGAGATAAGGAACTGACTAAAGCAATGCGGAATTTATTGGGGTTTACTCCACGAAACGTTTCTGTTTATCGGTTGGCACTTATTCACCGCTCTGCGGGGGAAAAACTGCCTGATGGAACGCTTATTAGTAACGAACGTTTAGAGTTTTTAGGTGATGCTGTACTAAGTGCTGTGGTTGCTAAATATCTGTTTAAGCGTTATCCGTTTGAGAATGAAGGTTTTTTAACGGAAACGCGCTCTAAAATTGTTAGTCGTAAAAACCTAAATGGGTTAGCCCGCAAACTCGGATTACCAGACATGGTGACTAAAAATCACGAGAACAACAGAATGGGTTCTTCGCTTGGTGGCGATGCTTTGGAAGCGTTGGTTGGCGCCATCTTCCTAGACCGTGGTTTTCCTGCTGCGGAGAAGTTTATTCTGGATAGAATGATTGACAATTTCGTTGATCTAGAGAAGCTTTTAATCGAAGATGCCAACTTTAAAAGTCGTCTTATAGAATGGTGTCAGAAAGAGAAGAAACCCGTTGAATTTGAGGTTGTAGAGCAAACGAAAGATGGGCACCGTCCCTCTTTTACTATTGAGGCTTTGGTAGATGGAAAACCTTCTGGCACGGGCACAGACCGCACAAAAAAGCGAGCTGAACAGTCAGCCGCCAAGGAAGCCTGCCAAAAACTGAACATCCCAGTTTAACAAACCATCATTTCTTTCGTTTTGATTGATGTTGATGCCAATCAATAATACCTTAGCAACATCATGAAACTGACGATGGATGAATGGATGCCGCAAGAACCCGACTTCGAGTTGTATCACATCTATTGTCATCAGAAGGGTTACCGGTTGTGCTTTGCGCTTAATGAGCATTTCAAATTTGAGTTTTCTAGGGTAAAGGATTTTCTGGAGGAGGACAAGAAACCGCACTTGCCAACGTATTCGCAGTTCATGTATGTTGATGAAATTCTACACAAAGAGTATTTCGTTATTGGCAATCAACCTTTAGTGAAAGAACTTGTTATAAAAGAAGGGGACCTTTTTGCAACCGAACAGCCAGAATTTTTGATTCCAGAACTGACTAAGGTTGACTACTTTTTTAAGCTTTATGGTCCGTTTTCAGAGGAAGAACTGGAGGATATTGAAGACCAACTGAACGTTATTCCATTGATAAATGCTGCTAAACGAATTGACCCAAGTTCGCATCCAGCTTACCTAAACCTAATGCACTAATGAGTTTTAATAGAACTAAGATTATAGCAACTATTGGCCCAGCTTCTTCATCTAAAGAAATGCTGAAAGAAATGATTAACAGCGGCATGAGTTTAGCCCGTTTGAATTTCTCTCATGGCAGCCACGAAGACGTTTTGGAGATAATTAAAAACGTGCGAGAGCTAAACGATGAACTAGGAGTTAATGTTGGTTTGCTGGCAGATTTACAAGGACCCAAAATTCGCTTGGGAGAAGTAAAAGACGGTGGTGTTCCAATAAAAAGTGGCCATCAATTAACCATCACAACTAAGAAATGTATTGGAGACGAAAAGAAGGTTTACTTGAGCTACCCAGAGTTTCCGAAAGATGTTGCTGAGGGCGATACCATTCTTATAAATGATGGGAAATTGGTGCTTCAGGTAACGGGAACCGACCGTAAAACGGAGGTAACTGCTACGATTGAGCATGGTGGATTGATGGAATCTCGTAAAGGCGTAAACCTCCCGAATACGAAGATTTCTATGCCGTGTCTTACAGCAAAGGATTTGGAGGATTTAAAGGTTGCCGTAGAACAGAATGTAGAGTGGATTGGGCTTTCTTTTGTGAGACGAGCAGAAGATGTGATTGAGCTGAAAAACCTCATTAAGGAACAGGGCGGAAAAAGCAAGGTGGTTGCTAAAATTGAAAAGCCCGAAGCAGTCAAAGACCTCAGCAACATTATTAGCGAAGCAGATGCCGTAATGGTTGCGCGTGGCGATTTGGGTGTGGAAATTCCGATGCAGGAAGTGCCTGTGGTGCAGAAGCTTATTGTGAAGAAATGCATCAACGAATCGAAGCCGGTTATCATTGCTACGCAGATGATGGAGAGCATGATTACGAATCCGGCACCTACCCGAGCGGAGGTAAACGATGTGGCAAATGCCGTTTTGGATGGTGCCGATGCGCTCATGCTTAGTGGCGAAACTAGTGTTGGAGATCATCCGGAACTGGTTATTAAAGCCATGTACAGCATTATTCGCCATCTCGAAAACAAGGGAGACATCTACAATAGAAAGGTAAATCCTATATCGAGCATAGACAGAACAATTACCGATTCTATATGCCAGGCTTCTGCGGCACTAGCGTGGCAAGCAGATGCCAAAGGAATTATTACCATGACCAATTCTGGTTACACGGCTTTTAAGATTAGCAGCTACCGACCAAAGGCAGATATTTTCGTTTTCACAGACAATCGGTCTATTCTTGCTATGCTTAGTTTGGTGTGGGGCGTAAGAGGTTTCTACTATGATAAATATGTGAGTACGGACCATACTATTGCTGATCTTAAGTTGCGTCTTAAGCGCGAAGGAATGGTGAAAGAGGGTGACTTGGTTATCAATATTGCCAGTACGCCAATTACCGAACGAGGGCAATCCAATATGATGAAGCTAAGTGTGGTAAACTAAGCGTTAAATTCAAAAATGTCCAGCAGATATAAATCCGCTAGACCCTAAGCTTCTTATCATAGGTTAGCCTTTTGAGGATCAGTACCGATTACTTTTTTAATAGAAAACTGTCATTTCCTCCAAACTTTTTCGTTTCAGAGTAGGTACCTCTGCATCATTTGCGGCATAGCCTACCGGTATAAGTAGGAATGGTTTTTCGTTGACGGGTCTATCGAGCACTTTGGTTAAAAAATTCATTGGGCTGGGTGTGTGCGTAAGTGCCGCCAGCCCGGCATTGTGTATGGCTGCAAGCAAAAAACCTGTGGCCAAGCCCACGCTTTCTGTTGCGTAATAATTATTCTTCTTTTCGCCACCAACCAACTCATATGAACGCTTCATGACTATAATAAGCCATGGGGCAGTTTCCAAGAAAGGCTTAATGTGGTCCGTTCCAAATGCCTCAAGGTCTTTTAACCATCGTTCTGACATGCGGCCATGGTAGTTTTCGTATTCTTCTTTTTCTGCCGCTTCGCGAATTTGTGATTTGATATCCGCTGAAGCCACTGCACAAAAAGTCCAAGGTTGTTGATGCGCACCAGATGGTGCAGTGGATCCCGCTTTGATGAGGTTTTCAATCACCTCCCTTGGAACAGCTTTGTCTGAGAACATCCGCAGCGACCTGCGCTTATCCATGAGGTGGTAAAAATCCTCCGCACGTTGGCGCGTTTCTTCCTCTGAAAAATTTAGCGATTCGAATGGAATGAAGCCCTCTTTTGTGTGTGCCATCTATTGGTCGTTTAGAAGATGAAGCTAGTATAAAGATTCCTATAGATTTGCCGCGAATCCGACCAGGGACGGGCTAAATAGAATCTACATGAAATTCGGAACAAAAGCAGGACACGCGGGCGTTGAGCCAGACCCAACTACAGGAGCAATTATGACTCCTATATATCAAACGTCAACCTACGTTCAGGCTGCGCCTGGAGACCATAAAGGATATGAGTATTCGAGAACTGGAAACCCAACCAGAAACGCATTAGAGAATGCACTTGCCGAGTTGGAGAACGGAAAGTTTGGAGCATGTTTCGGTAGTGGATTAGCAGCTACAGATTGTGTGATGAAAATGTTGAAACCGGGAGATGAAATCATCAGCACCAATGATCTTTATGGTGGTTCATATCGCTTATTCACCAAGATATATGAAGGGTTTGGTTTGAAATTCCATTTCGTGCCAATGGGAGATGCTTCTGCTGTTCGCGAAAAAGTGAACGCCAAAACCAAACTTATTTGGGTGGAAACACCCACCAATCCCGTGATGAATGTGATTGATATTAAAGCCATGTCTGAGGTGGCCAAAGAAGCAAATGCAATGCTAGTAGTGGACAATACGTTTGCTACCCCTGCTTTGCAGCAACCACTCGATTTAGGTGCTGATATGGTTATGCATTCGGTAACGAAATATTTGGGAGGACATTCTGATGTGGTGATGGGCGCGTTGGTAACACGAGATGAAGCGATTGCAGAAAAAATGTACTTCATCCAAAACAGCATTGTATTAATGGAAAGGAAGTCGCTCTCTTCCTGAAAGACCACCCGAAAGTGGACAAGGTTTATTGGCCAGGTTTTGAAACGCATCCTAATCACGAAGTAGCCAAAAAGCAGATGAGCGATTTTAGCGGAATGGTATCATTCACACTCAAGATAAACACTTTAGAAGCGGCCACTAAGGTTCTTTCAAACACCCACATTTTTGCGCTTGCTGAAAGCCTTGGAGGAGTGGAATCACTTATTGGCCATCCAGCAAGTATGACGCACGCTGCAATTCCTAAAGAAGAAAGAGAAAAGACTGGTGTCGTAGATTCACTCATCCGTTTAAGCATCGGAATTGAAGATGCGGATGATTTAATCGATGATTTGAAAGCCGCGCTTGCGTAACGGGAGTTACATTTTGTCTGTTCCGTTGAGTGTATATTTGTGTTTGAACCCAAATAAACCAATGAAGAATTTACTTTTAATTATTGCTGCTACAGCAGTTTCTTTTTTCGCTGCGCAAGCACAAAACGCACATTGCGGATTTGATGCGCATCTAGATAAAGTACTAGCCGAAGACCCTTCGGCTATGCAAACCATTTCTGACCTACAGAAAAGGGCTGCAGAAATGAAAATTCAACGCGTGAATGGAGAAGTTGAGCGTGCTGGTGGTCCGCGTATTATTCCAACGGTTTTTCATGTCATCCATCAAGGGGGGAGTGAGAATATTAGTAATGAACAGATTGAGGATCAAATGCGTGTGCTCAACGAAGATTTTAGCCGACAAAATCCTGACGCAGTCAATACACGTGCAGAGTTTATAGATGTTGCGGCTAATCCAAATGTTGAGTTTCGTTTGGCAAAACTAGATCCGCAAGGAAACTGTACAGATGGGATAGTCCGTGTTTCATCTTCTAAAACGTTCAATGCTTCGGATGATAATGGAGTGAAAGGAGTGAGTTATTGGAATAGTGCTAAATACTTTAATGTTTGGGTAGTTGCTAGCATCGACAATGATGGGCAGCAAGGCCTTATTTTAGGGTATGCTCAATTTCCTGGGTTTGGAGGAGCAGCTACAGATGGCGTTGTTGTTAGAGCAGATTACATAGGTAGCATTGGTACTGGTGCAAACAACCAAAGTAACGGCCGAACACTAACCCACGAAGTGGGACATTGGTTAGGCCTTTTTCACACATTTCAGGGAGAATGCACCGGTTTTTTTGATGACATGTGTGATGACACACCGCCATTGGCAGCAGCTACTCCGAGTAACTGTCCGCTTAGTGCCAACACGTGTAGTAACGACAATCCAGATTTGCCAGATCAGGTTGAAAACTACATGGATTATGCACGCGGTTCTTGCCAAAACATGTACACGTTGGATCAAAAAGACAGAATGGATGGTGTTCTTTCTGGAACGCGTTCTCAAATTCATTCATCAAATAACTTGAACGATACGGGAGTTCTTTTAGGAGAAACACCTTGCGCACCTTATGCAGATTTCTTTGTTTCAAACAGAGTTGTTTGCGCGGGAGACAACATCACATTTACGGATAACTCCTTTAATGGTGAGCCTAGCGACTATGATTGGAATTTAACCGGAGCAAGCCCAAGCACTTCAACAAGCGCTAATCCAACGGTTTCGTACAACACGCCAGGAGTTTACTCGGTTACACAGAATGTGAGCAACGGTCAAGGAAGCGATTCTTTTACTCGAACAGACTACATCACCGTTATCCCAAGTACAGCGGTAACCACAGGGTGGATTGGTTTTGAAGGTTTTGAAGAAACCACCGAAGACTACCTTATACTTGGTGATGAATCTGGTAACACGTGGGAGGAAACAACCGCGGCTGCTTACACAGGAAATACCTCTATTGTACTTAATAACCATAGCGGTAATCCAGTTGACAGCGAAGACGAATTTCAGCTTCCATCGGTTGATCTTACCCAAATGAATAGCCCGAAAGTCTATTTCAGATTGGCATACAAAGAGCGTTCAGGCCAGAGCGATAGGTTGCGTGTACTGGTATCGCGTAATTGTGGCGAATCTTGGTCTCTCCGGTACAATAAGAATGGCTCAAACCTAGCCACGGTTAGTGGTACATCAAATACCGCTTATACTCCAGCCGGTGCCGATGATTGGGAGCAAGTTGACGTGAACCTTTCAACTTTTGCAGATGATGAACACGTACTCATCAAGTTTCAAGGAGAAAGCGGTGGTGGAAATAATATTTATTTAGATGATATTCAGATTTCTGGCCCACTTGGCGTTTCAGATGCACATCGTGGATTTGCTTTTACCGTAAGCCCAAACCCAATGGTAAATGAGGCACAGGTATCGCTAGAAGTAGCAAATACTGATAACTACCAAGTTACCTTGATGGACGTTGCTGGAAAGCAAATTTCAGTTCTTCAAAACGGAAGACTTTCAGCAGGAAAGTACATATTTAACGTTGGTAGAGAGTTTTTAACCAGCGCTGGTATTTACCTTATTCAGGTAGATAACGGACAAGGCAGAGAAGTACAGAAATTGGTTGTTCAGTAAACCGTAGCAATAAGCTTACTTAACGCAAAGGCTCGGGTTTTCCGAGCCTTTGTTGGTTTTGTTACGCAAGTAATTTGCTGAAGATTATTCCTAACCCTTTTATTTTCTTCTCAGTTCGTAGAAATACCGCAGCATTTTCAAGCCAAGGTGGTCATCATTCACTTCTTCAAGAAACTGATTTCCATCTGCCAATGATTCATAAGAATCAATCTTGGAGAATGTCTCTTTATCAACTACTTCCATTGCCATTTTCCAATTTGGGAAGTGGCGTTTGTCAGTCTCACCATTAAAAAGTTTAATAATTTGGTCGTGACGAGAATCGTTCTTGATTCGCTCAAACGTAGCTAGCACATCTTCCTCTTTTCCTTCAAGCATTTGTATAAATGACCCATTAAAATGTATGAGCAAACCCGTAATTCCATACTGCTTGTTTTTCTCTTCTGCCTTGGCCAAAACCCCTCTTAGAACAAGTTCACTTGCTTCGTCAGAGGCTTTGCTAGAATAGATGAGATAGTACATCGGTAAAATGATTACGAGATTAATGAGGAGTACGATTAGTAGGAGCAAAGGTTTCTGAATCGGTCTATCTTCGCGGTCAAATCAACAAGCTATGCGTAAAATCCATCACCTTTCTACCTGCGATACCTGTCAACGTATTATTAAAGAGTTGGATTTGAATGAGAAAGGGTTTGAGTTTCAGGACATCAAGGCAGAAAACATCTCTGCTGAGGAGTTGGATTTAGCTAAAGAGAAAATTGGCTCTTATGAAGCTTTGTTTAGCAAGCGCGCACAGAAATTCCGCAAAATGGGTTTGAATGAGATGACGCTTTCGGAAGCTGATTACCGCAAATACATTTTAGAGGAATACACATTTCTAAAACGCCCCTTTATTTGGATTGGTGATGACGTGTTTGTTGGTAATGCCAAAAAAACCGTTGAGGCCGCCAAGGCTGCTCTTGATGAATAAACAGATACTCGCACACCTAGCACTTATCGGTGCACAGCTTCTGTATGGCGCCAATTATACCATTGCTAAAGAGGCAATGCCAGAATTCATTCAGCCATTTGGGTTCGTCCTTTTACGTTGCTTGGGAGCCACGGCACTCTTTTGGCTTGTTGGACTTTTTGTAAAAGAAAAGGTAGAGCGCAAAGACATTCTAAAACTCGCTTTAGGAGCTCTTTTTGGCATTGCCATCAATCAGCTTATGTTCTTTAAAGGGTTGAGTCTTACCAACCCCATTAATGCGGCAGTGCTAATGATTTCAACACCAATTATGGTGCTTATAATGGCTGCATTAATCATTAAAGAACGCATCACGATTAAGCGAGCTATCGGAATTGGTGTGGGAATGCTTGGGGCGCTAATCATTTTGGTTATGGGTAAAAAGCTATCCTTCAGTTCCGATACGTTTTTAGGAGACATCCTCATATTCATCAACGCCTCTTCTTACGGTGTTTATTTAGTGCTTATCTCTCCTATGATGAGAAAATATCATCCAATTACTGTTATTAAGTGGGTGTTTCTCTTTGGTTTGCTTATGGTCATTCCTTTTGGGTATCAGCAGTTTTCAGAGATACAATGGAGCACCTTTCCAACGCATGTTATTTGGGCAACGGTTTATGTGGTAATTGGACTAAGTTTCTTGGCCTATTTATTCAATGCTGTGGCGCTAAAATATGTGAGCCCATCGGTGGTTAGCATCTACATTTACCTACAGCCCATTTTTGCCACAGTCTTCGCCATTTCATTAGGAAAAGACCATTTAGATTGGATTAAAATATTGTCTGCTACGCTGATTTGTATTGGCGTCTACTTGGTTAGCGTTAAACCGAAGACAGCAACTTAAGCGTCTTCTGAAAAGGACACGAAAAATGTGGTTCCTTGACCACTTTCCGAAGTGAAGAAAATTTTGCCATTGATGGATTCAATGATGTTTTTAACCATTGCTAATCCCAACCCCATACCTGATGATTTGGTGGTGAAATTTGGCACGAAAATCTTGTCTTTCAGGTCTTCTGAAATACCGGAGCCGTTGTCTTTTACTGATGCAATTAGCTCAGTTCCCTCACGAAGCAATCCGATAGAGATTTTTGGTTTCGTGCCATCTTCAACCGCCTGAATTCCGTTTTTGATAAGGTTGTTGAATACGCGCAACATCTGTTCTTTATCAGCCTGAACCATTGCCTCAGAATTTATCTCCAGGTTAAGTTCTATCTCCACTTCTGAATTGTGATAAAGTTCGGCTACGCTTTCTAAGAGTTGTTTTAAATCAACTTTTTCAATGGTTGATTTTGGCATTTGCGCAAAGGAAGAGAACTCAGTAGCAATATTCGACAGCGTGTCAATTTGTTCGATAAGCGTTTTGCTGGTCCGGTCAATGCGTTCATTTAAATCTTCTGCCCCATCATTTTTGCTGCGCTGCAACATTTGAATGCTCAACTTCATGGGCGTAAGCGGATTCTTAATCTCGTGCGCTACTTGTTTTGCCATTTCTCGCCAAGCGCTTTCTCGCTCAGATTTGGCAAGAAGCTCTGCGCTTTTAACCAGCTCGTTTAGCGTGCGGTTGTATTCATCTACCAACTCGCCAATTTCATCTTTACTGTTCCATTCAATAGCGCGGTTTGCTTCATCTAGTTTCAAATTCTTCAAGCTTTCGCGAATAAAACGCAATGGTTCGGTAATCCGATTAGAGACCACTAAAGCCAACACTACGGATATCAG
>Ga0209632_10001386_pt1 | contig 24404 bp, 24 predicted proteins | sample COG_10_FD_184754 | JGI IMG/M metagenome (GOLD analysis project Ga0209632, IMG submission 184754) | Pelagic Microbial community sample from North Sea - COGITO 998_met_10 (SPAdes) (version 2) | ecosystem: Environmental > Aquatic > Marine > Neritic zone/Coastal water | place: Helgoland, sampling... | reverse complement strand
CACTCATGTGGAATTTTTGAAGCATCTATCTCCTCACTATAAATTACCCATCTTTTGCCTGATTTACTTTTATAGTATTTATTTCCAAGAAAATCTTTACCAACTAACTTTCCATAAAATATAGTTTTTATTTTTGTTCCCAATGTTTCTTGATTCCACCAAACAAAAAATTTTTTTAAAAATGTCAACATATAATCTTAGCAATTCTTCAATTCAAAATTGTATAATTTAAATTAGACTAAAGTATGAATTTGTATATAAATTAATTATCTTTAGATTCAAAATAAATTTTAATTAGAGGAAAAATGGCAAAATACTTAGTAGAAACTTATTACACTTGTAGCTTTAAAGTTAACCATTATTTAGACGATATCAATGAAACAGAATTAGCAAATTTAGAAAAGCGTGATGATGGTAAATTTGAGGTTTTAGATGTTAAGTTAGATACTAGAAAAACAAAAAGCTTAGATCCTAATAATAAAACAATAGAGAGTAATAAATTAGATATTATATCAGAAAAAAATCAACCTAGGGTTATTTCTAAGGATAATACTCAAACATTTGTTAAAAAAATTAATGATGGTGTGGGTAAAAGATTTGGTATGCCTGACAGACGTAAAGGTTACATACAAAAAGCAACAATTGGAAATCACAAAGTTTATTTACATACAGGTGAATATGAAGACGGAAAAATTGGAGAAATCTTTATTGATACCAGTAAGGAGGGAGAGCTTGTTAAAGCATTGATGAATAACTTTGCAATAGCAATATCACTTGGTCTTCAATATGGTGTTCCTTTAGATGAATTTATTAGTGCTTATGTTGATACTAAATTTGAACCATCTGGAAAAGTTCATGGTAATGATAGAATAATGAGTGCCTCATCAATACTTGATTATATATTTAGAGAATTAGCTATCTCGTACCTAAATAGAGAAGATCTAGCACACACTCCATCTATTGCTGGCTCAGAAAGATCTTCACCAGAAGAAGAAAATACTGAAGATCAAAATCAATTACTTAAGATTATAAAGGATGTTACTAGCAAAGGCTTTGTTAGAAATAACTATAAAAAAAATCTTGTTGATTTATCTGATGTTAAAATAAGTTTAAAAGGTAAAAAATAATATTATTTTTTAAGCTTTAAAGCTAATCCAAGCTCTTTAAGTTGCTCTTCATTAACTTCTGAGGGAGCATTCATCATTAAGTCCTGGGCATTTTGATTCATTGGAAACATTGTAACTTCTCTAATATTCTTTTCATTTGCTAAAAGCATTACAATTCTATCTATTCCAGGGGCTATACCTCCATGGGGTGGTGCCCCATAATTAAGTGCATTAATCATACCACTAAATTTCTCATCAACTTGTTGTTTTTGATACCCAGCAATTGAAAATAATTTATACATTAATTCTGGTATGTGGTTTCTGATTGCACCAGAAGATAACTCTATTCCATTACAAACAATGTCATACTGATAAGCTTTAATACTAAGAGGATTATCAAAATCAATATTTTTAATGTCACCTTGAGGCATTGAAAATGGGTTATGGCTAAATTCAATTTTATTGGTTACTTCATTTTTTTCAAACATTGGATAATCAACTATCCAGCAAAATGCAAAAGTGTTTTCATTTATTAGATCTAAATCTTTGGCAATTTTATCTCTAGCTTGTGCAGTAATTTTTTCAACTTCATTTATTTTTCCACAAGCAAAAAATATACTGTCACCTACTACAGCTCCAGTGATCTTCATGATTTCCTCTAGTGCTTCTTTTGAGAAAAATTTACCCACAGGACCCTTCGCTGAAATATTTTCATTTTTTTCAATTGTGAAATAAGCAAGACCAGATGCTCCCTGTTCTTTGGCCCATTTGTCAATATTATCAAAAAAACTTCTGGGTTTTTCTTTTGTATTTTTGGTTACTATACATCTTACCTTAGATCCAGATTTTACAAGTTTTTTAAATATTTCAAAAGTAACGTCATCTCTGGTGAATATATCTGACAAATCTGAGATTATTAATGGGTTTCTTAAATCGGGTTTATCCGACCCATACTTAAGCATAGATTCATTATATGGTATTCTTGGGAATTTTTCATACACTAATTTTTTTGAGGAAAAATTTTTAAAAACATTGACTATTAATTTTTCAACAACTTGAAAAATATCCTCTTGTTCAACAAAAGACATTTCTAAATCAAGTTGATAAAATTCACCTGGACTTCTATCTGCTCTAGCATCTTCATCTCTAAAACATGGAGCAATTTGAAAATATTTATCAAATCCTGACACCATTATTAATTGTTTAAATTGCTGGGGTGCTTGTGGTAGTGCATAAAATTTTCCTGGATTTAATCTACTAGGTACTAAGAAGTCTCTAGCTCCTTCTGGGCTTGAAGATGTAAGTATTGGAGTTTGAAATTCCAAAAATCCAAGTTTAAACATTTCATTTCTGATAAATGAAACAACTTTCGATCTTAAAATAATATTATCATGAATTTTTTTTCTTCTTAAATCTAAAAATCTATATTTAAGTCTAATTTCCTCAGCATATTCTTGATCGCTAAATACAGGCATTGGAAGCTCTTTACATGTGCCTAATATTTCAAATGTATCAATATTAACCTCTATTTCACCTGTCTGTAATTCTGTATTAATAGTATCATTGCTCCTCTTAACAACTTTTCCACTTACTTTAATTACACTTTCTAACTGAATCTTTTCCATTAATTTAAAACTCTTATTGCTTTTATCAATAATACATTGAGTCATTCCATAATTATCTCTTAAGTCGATAAATAGAAGATTCCCATGATCTCTTTTCTTATTAATCCATCCAGATAATATAATTTCTTGTCCATTATTATCTTTATTTAATTCACTACAATTGTGTGTTCTATATTTATTCACTTATTCCTCTAATGCTTCATTAATAATCTTAAAGTCGATTGATTTTTTCTTTTTTAAACTAATCTTGTCAATTTTATATATGAATTCAAATATTTTGCCATACGATCTGTCAACTCTTTTAATAATAAAATCAATCAATTTTTTATCTAAAGTAATCTGTCGATCAGATAAATTTTTTAGTATTAAAGCAAACATTAATTCATCATCTGGTTTTTCAATTTTCGCTAGAAGACAATTTTTTGTTCTTGAGCGCAAGTCCTCTAAATTAAACTCTATTTCAGTAATTGGTTTTGAGGAAGTTATTAATAAAAATTTGTTGTCCTGATCAATGATATTAAACAGTGTATAAAGTAATTTTTCATCTAAAGCGTTGTCTAGATCTTCTAAAACAATATTTTGGTGGATTTTAATATCTTGCAAATTATCATTTTTTAACTTTTTTGAATCAATCTTAATACCTTTAAATTTATTGATAAAGATGTTTGCTAAATGGGTTTTGCCAGAGTATTTTTCACCATTAATGTTTAAAAAGTTTTTTTCCCATTTTGGCCATTTATTAATAAGTTCAAAAATATAATAATTACTTTTGCTTACATAGAAGTCATCGTGTTTAAAGTTTTGCTTGTGGTCAAAATCTAATAGTAATTGATTTAAACTTTTCATTTAATGACCCATATGTTGTTTTCAACAACAATATCAATGTTATTTTTTTTCATATCATTCAAGAATGTTTTAGGCGACCCATTATAAATTATTTTAAAAAAGGTATTCATATTATCAAATTTTAGGATATAAAAATTAGATATTAAATCTAAGCTATCTAAAGTTTTTTCAAAATCTTGAATTTTATCATATTTTTTAGAGTCAACCACAATTGTTAATGGAAGTTTTATTGAAGTGTTAATTTGATTATTTTTTTTCCAACTATTTTCATAAGTAGTTTTTAACTTTTCTAAAATTATTTGAAAATTTTTTTCATTATTTAAATTGGTTTTTTTAAATATTTGATTGTTGATTTTAAGAGAATTATTTAAATTAATCTTTGAAAGAACTTTTAGTTCATCTTTATTCTTAAATATAATTGTAATTATATAATCCTCTAAATCATATTTCTTTATAAGATCTTGAAAATCATAATCTTCTATTGATTTATAATTTTTTTGAATAATTGTTAAGTCTTCAAGATCCTCACTTGGTAACAGATAATCTAACAGGTGATAATTTCTAATTTTTTTATTCCACTGCTGATAAAAAATATTTTCTGTAAATAAATGAATATTTTCTGATTCTAGATCTACTAATATTGGAACTAATAAGACTTTATTTTTAAGTGGAATAGATGGAAATATATTTTTTTTTTCTAAAAAAAATAAAGTATTTTTTTTGTTAAATGTAACTTCAAATTTTGCAAAATAATCATCATCGATAAATCTTTCATCACTAATAGTGAAGGAGTCAATCATCCCTTTTATCTCTTTCAAAGATGTATTTTTTATTTTATCTCTATCACCTGAAGTTGTAATCATTGACATTAAATTTAAGAATGCAGATCTAAAACCTTTATCAATTGCTTTAGTTTTATTAAAATTAAGGACAAAAGGCTCTGAAATCGTAATATCAGATACTTTAAAAGTATTTGCTTGTAGAAAAGTTGTGGAAAAAATAATTATAAATAGAAAATATGAAATAAAATATATATATATTTTTTTTAATCTAAATAATTTATTTTTAATTTGCATAATTTATATTAATGAAAAAACAAAAATTTACCTATGAAAAAAGTGGTGTTAACATAAATGCTGCTGATAATTTTATTAAGTTTATAACTAACATTTCATCAAACAATAACGGCAAAAAAAAGTATGGCAATATTGGTGGTTTTGGTTCAATTTCAGATATTCCTAAGAATTTAAAAAGGCCAAAAATTGTAGCTTGTACAGATGGTGTCGGAACAAAGGTTGAAATAGCAAATACTCTTAATAAATACGATACAATTGGCATCGATTTAGTAGCAATGAGCGTAAACGATTTAATAGTTCAAGGAGCAAAACCATTATTATTTTTGGATTATATTTCTATTAATAAAATTGATTTAAAAAAATTAAAACCAATCCTTAAAGGAATAGTTAGTGGATGTAAAATTTCTGATTGTGAATTGGTTGGTGGAGAAACTGCAGAAATGCCAGGAACTTATGAAAAAGGTAAATTTGATATAGCTGGTTTTGCTGTAGGTGTTGTTGATGAACAAAAAATTTTACTAAAAAAAAATATAAAAAAAAATGATCTTGTTTTAGCCATACCTTCTAATGGAGTTCACTCTAATGGTTATTCATTAATAAGATATATTTTAAAAAAAAAAAAAATTAATTTAAAAAATAATGAATTTTTAAGTAAAGAACTTTTAAAACCTACCAAGATTTATGTAAAAGAAGTTTTAAATCTAATTAATAAAAATCTTATAAATGGATGTGCTAATATTACCGGTGGTGGGCTAGCTGACAATATTAAAAGAGTAATTCCAGATGGGTTTGTTGCAAATATTGATCTAGATAAGGTTAAAACTAAAAAAATTTTTAAATGGTTAAGACAAAATAATGTTGGTGATAAAGAGATGTTAAAAACTTTTAATTGTGGTGTTGGTTTTTGTCTTATAGTTAAATCTAAGAATTTAAAAAAAATTGAAAAATTTTTTACTAAAGAATTTAAACCCTATGTTATTGGTAAAATAACTTCTGGAAAAGACAAAGTTAAACTTAATGGAAAAATTGATTGGTCTTAAAAAGATAAAAACAGCTGTTTTTATTTCAGGAACTGGTAGTAACTTTAAAAACCTTATTAAGTTTTCCAAAATAAAAAAAACTCCTATTACAATAGATTTAGTTATTTCTAATACCAATAAAGCCAAAGGTTTAAGATATGCCAGTCAATTCAACATTGAAAAAAAAATATTTAATTTTCAAAATATTAAAATTTCTGAAAAAAATATTTTAAAACTTCTTAAAAAAAGAAATATAAAGTTTATTTGTTTGGCTGGTTTTATGAGAATTTTATCTTATAGTTTTATAAAAAAATTCAATGGTAAAATAATTAATATTCATCCTTCTCTTCTTCCAAAATATAAAGGTTTAAATACCCATCAAAGGGCAATAACAAACAAAGAAAAATTTGCAGGATGTACAATTCATTACGTAACGGCAAAGCTAGATTCTGGAAAAATAATTTTGCAAAAGAAAATTAGAATAGCTCCTAATGACACTTCAGCTTCCTTAGCTAAAAAAATTCTTAAAGAAGAACACAATTTATACCCTGCTGCTATTATGAAAATTTTTTAATTAATCTTTAAAAAAAAAATCAATTTCTATTTTTGCATTTTCAATACTGTCAGAGCCATGGACTGAGTTTTTATCGATAGAAATTCCATATTTTTTTCTTATAGTGCCTTCCGCAGCTTCTTCTGGTTTAGTTGCACCCATTAATTCTCTATTATCTAGTACTGCATTTTCTTTTTCAAGCACCATCACAACGATTGGCCCTGATGATAAATATGCACATAAATCATTATAAAAAGGCTTTGTTTCATGAACTTTGTAAAATTGTTCTGCTTCAGATTTTGCAATTTGGATTTTTTTATCTTTAGCAATATTAAAACCTTTGTTTTTAAACATTTCTTTAATTTCATTGTCTAAATTTCTTTCTACCGCATCTGGTTTAATGATTGATAGTGTTTGCTCTGTATTACTCATAATTATCCTTTATTAGTTGGTTTAATAATCTTACTCCATAACTAGTTGCTCCACCTGAATTTAAAGCACCGCCATATTTTGAAAATGCCATACCAGCTATATCTAAGTGAGCCCAAGGTGTTTTGTTTAAAATAAATCTTTGTAAAAACTGTGCTGCAGTTGTAGATCCTGCACCACCCACGTAATTAATATTTTGCATATCAGCATTTTTTGAATCGATAAGTTTATCAAAGTTTTTATGCAAAGGCATTCTCCATAATTTTTCTTCCACCTTGTCACCTGCTTCTAATAATTGTTTTGACAATTTATCATTGTTTGAAAATAGGCCAGCATATTCAGAACCCAATGAAACTATAATAGCGCCAGTTAAAGTTGCTAAATCAACCATAAATTTAGGTTTAAATTTTTTTTCAGTAAAGGTTAAAGCGTCAGCTAAAACCAATCTACCTTCAGCATCTGTATTTAATATTTCTATTGTTTTACCACTATAAGATTTTACTATGTCACCAGGTCTTTGAGCATTTCCACTTACCATATTCTCAACAAGCCCTACAACACCTACAGCATTAATTTTTGCTTTTCTTATGGCTAAATTTTTCATTAAGCCCACCACAGTAGCTGAGCCTGCCATATCATAAGTCATATCCTCCATAAATTTTGCTGGTTTTAATGAGTAACCACCAGTGTCAAAACAAACTCCTTTTCCAACAAAGGCTAGAGGATTAGAATTATTTTTTGCTCCATTCCACTCCATTGTTACAAGGTATGATCCTCGAATACTTCCTTGTCCTACCCCAAGTAAAGCATTCATTCCAAGTTTTTTTAATTTTTTATCATCATATATATTTATTTTCAATCCAAATTTTTTAAGTGTATTTATTCTTTTTGCATATTCATCTGGGTGTAAGATGTTGCCTGGTTCCGACACAAGGTCTCTTGCAAAAAAACTTCCTTCCTCTAGAGCTTTAAATCTTAAATGATCTTGAGCGGATATTTTATTCTTATTTCCTATAACATTTATAGATACAATTTTTTTATCTTTTTTTGATTTATAAATATTAAATTCATATGATTTTAATTTTAGTCCATGCAGAAAATAACCAACAAAATTTTTTATTTTATTATTAATTGTATCTGAATTTACAAAGTATTCTTTATTCTTATCATAATTAATATAACTATGAAATTTAGCACCCAAATTTTCTATATCTGATATTTTTATATCTTTCTTAATAGAAACTAAAAATACTGTTTTTTTTGAATTCACTTCAAAAAAAAGTAAGTCTTTTTTTAAATCGCTAGTTTTTAACAAATCAGATATGTAAGAAAATTCTTCGTTTGAAATATATTTTTTTAAACCACTAATATTGAAATTTTCATCAACAAATAAGACTAAATTATAAGAGGGTTTTTTGGGGCCACTATTTTTGTAAATAATTTGAATAGACATAAATTTTAAATACACTTTATACGAGTAAGTGCTATATATGTACAAAATGAATATATTTCAATGAAAAAATTAATATTTAAAAAGTTTATAAAAGATACTTTAAAGTTTTTAATTATTATTTGTTTGTCAATTAGCCTAATTGTTTGGGTCATTCAAGCAGTAGGATTTCTTGATTATGTGACTGAAGATGGGCACAGCCTATATGTTTATTTTTCTTATACCTTTTTTAATTATCCAAAAATCATTCATAGAATTTTGCCTTTTATTTTTTTTATTTCATTATTTTATCAAATCAATCAATACGAACTGAAAAATGAATTAATTATTTTTTGGTCAAATGGCATAAATAAAATCAATTTTATAAATATTATAATTTTTTACTCAATTATAGTTACATTGTTTCAAATATTTCTTGGTTCTTACATTTCACCAATGGGACAAAATGAAGCCAGATCATATTTAAGAAATTCAAATATAGATTTTTTACCATCATTAATGAAGGAGGGTAAATTTATTGATGTAGTTTCTGATCTGACAGTCTTTATAGAATCAAAGGATGAATTTGGAAATTATAAAAATATTTTTTTAAATGATACAATAGGCAAAACAGATAAATCACAAATGGTTTATGCAAAAAAAGGTGTGTTGATTAATAATGATAAAAATAGATTTTTTGAGTTATATGATGGTAAAATGCTTAACATCGATAATGGTAAAATTACTAATTTTAAATTTGATAAGATAAATTTTAATTTGTCAAAATATATTACTAAAACTACAACATTTCCTAAAATTCAAGAGGCACAAAATCATCATTTATTTAAATGTATATATTACAATGCTACAAAAAGATTGGATGAGTTTGATGGCCAGAAAAAAATAAATTGTGATCCTGCTACAATTGATTCTATTAAACAAGAATTATTTAAAAGATTTTTTAAACCAATTTATTTTCCATTAATAGCTTTAATATGTTGTTTGTTAATTTTTACTTCTAAAGAAAGTATTAATTACAGTAAATTTAAGTTTTACTTATTTTTTATAATTGTATTTATACTTATAATCTCAGAAATTTCATTAAGATATTCGACTCATAATAAAGTTGGAATGTTATTTTTTATTCTATTTCCAATTTTGTCTTTTTTTACAGTTTATTTTTCATTAATTAAAAAATTAAATTATAGATATTAGCTATGCTGAAAACTTATGAAACTTATTTAATTAAATTATATCTAAGAAAAATATTAACTATTTCTTTAATTTTTCTTTGTTTAATTTTTATTTTAAGTATCTTTGATGAAATTTCCTTTTTTAAAAAAATAGAAGTAAATTTTTTACTTCCTTTTTTATTAACTGCTCTAAATACACCATCAACACTCTTTGAAATTTTTCCTTTTATTTTTTTAATTTCAACACAATTTTTTTTCATAGAGTTAATTGATAAAAATGAACTTGAGGCACTAAAAGTTTATGGTCTAAATAATCTTAAAATAATTAAATTAATATTTTTAACGTCTTTAACTCTTGGACTTATATTGATTTCTTTTTTTTATCATTTTTCTTCCAAACTACAGTTTTTATATTTTGATTTAAAAAATAGCTATTCAAGTGATAATAAATATCTAGCCGTATTCACTGATAATGGTCTATGGATCAAAGACGAAATTGACGAAAAAATATTCATTATAAATGCTTCTGGTATTGAGGGTTATTTAATAAGAGATGTTACAATTAATGAATTTGATAAAAGTTTTGAACTAATTCAGATAATAAAATCTCCTAAAGTTGATATATCAAATATGAAGTGGGTAATTTTCGATCCCACTGTTTCAAGAGATAACACAAATGTTAAAATAAAAAAAAATTTAACTATTGTTACTCATTTTGATCATAAAAAGATTAACAGATTATTCAAAAATTTAACTTCTTTAAATGTGTTTGAACTACTTAAGCTTAAAAAAGACTATAAATCATTAGGTTATTCTACTAATGAAATTGAATCTCAACTCAGTGGACTTTTATCATTTCCAGTATATTTAACCTTAATGTCTTTATTTGCTTCAATAATAATGTTTAACATCAAACGTAATAAATCTATTATATTTCATATTATTTTGGGAATATTTTTATCTGTATTAATTTATTATTTTTACTATTTATTTAATTTATTAGGCATAACTGGAAAAATTCCAATTTTTGTATCTATATGGTTACCTTTTTTTATATTAACAACTTTGATATTAATTGGATTGGTTAGAATTAATGAAAAATAAATTTATAATTAATTTATCTATAGTAGTTTTTTTTCTACTAAATCTAAATCCAACCTTTAGTAATGAGTTTATTTTTGATACTTCTGAAATCAAAATTTTAGATAATGGAAATATTATTGAAGCTAATGAAGGTACAGCTATTTCTGAAAAGAATAAAATTAATATTATTGCAAAAAAATTTAAGTATAATAAAAAATTATCTATACTAAATGCTGAAAATGGATTGGCTACCTTAACTAACGAAAACATAGAAATAAAAGCTAATAATTTTTTGTATAATGAAAATACATCAGTTTTAAATGCAATTGGAAATGTCGTAATAAAAGATTTATCTAAAAAAACCTTAATCAAATCAGAAAATATTTTTTATTATATTGAAAAAAGAATAATTAAATCACAAACAAAATCAAGTATTGAAGATGATGATAAAAATTATTTTGCCATTGAAAGTTTCACATATACTTTGGAAGATAGTTTGATTAAATTAAATAATGTTAAATTAATAGATTCACAAAAAAATATAACACAAATTGAAAAAGCTTATATAAATTTATCATCTAAAAAACTGATCGGTAAAGATATGTCTATTGATTTTAATGATAATTCTTACAAAAAAGAAAATGAACCAAGAATGAAGGGTAAGACTATTTCTATTAGTGAAAATAAAACAAAAGTTACAAAAGGAGTTTTTACAACTTGCAAAAAAAATGATGATTGTCCTCCATGGCAATTTTCTGCAAAAGAAATTGAACACGATAAAAAAAAGAAAACCATCTATTATAAAAATGCTTGGCTAAAACTTTATGACAAACCTGTGTTTTATTTTCCAACATTTTTTCACCCAGATCCTACTGTTAAAAGGCAGTCAGGTTTTTTAATGCCTACTTTCCAGGATTCAGCTAGTCTAGGAATCTCTTTTTCTATTCCTTATTACAACGTGATATCTGATAGTAAAGATTTTACATTAACACCTAGGTTTTATAAAAATGAAAAAGCTTTAATTCAATCTGAGTATAGAGCTATTGGACCAGAAATTAATAATATATTTGACTTCAGTTTTGTAGTTGAAAAAGAAAATACAAATGCTAGCAAAAGTCATTTCTTTTCTAAGACCTCCCGGAATTTAGATTTTAATAATTTTGATGAAAGTCAATTAAGTCTACAAATAGAACAAACTTCAAACAACACTTATTTAAAAACTTATAAATTAAAATCACCCCTAATAAATGAAATAAGTTCACTTACATCTTCTTTGGGAATTAGCGCTTATAGAGATGATCTGTCTTTCAATACAAATTTTCAAGTTTATGAAAATTTAAGTGTAGAAAATAATAATGATAAATTTGAATATATTTATCCAAGTTATGACTTGTTAAAAAGGTTTAATAATCCAACTAAATTAAATGGAGAGTTTTCAGTTTACTCCTCTGGATTTTTTAAAAATTATAATACAAATGTATATGAAAAAGTTGTAATCAATGATTTCATTTTTAATTCAGATCCAAATTTTACAAAAAATGGATTTAAAAACAATTACAATATTGTACTGAAAAATGTTAATTCAGACTCAACCAATTCAACAAAATACCGAACTTCTAGAGATCATCAGCTGCTATCACTCGCAGAGTATAACTCCTCTTATCCATTAAAAAGAGTTGGAATTAATTACAATGATATATTGAAACCAAAATTATCCTTAAAATTTAGCCCAAATAATACAAAAAATATGAGAAGTGAAGAGAGAAGAATTGATATAAATAATATTTTTAGTCTAAATAGATTAAGTGCAGATGATACTTTAGAGGGCGGTGCTTCATTAACTTATGGTGTTGAATTTCTAAAAACAGATAAAGCTTCTGAAAAAGATTTTTTTGGTGCTAAAATTGCAAATATTTTTAGGATTGAAGAAGAAAAGAATCTACCTAGAAATAGCTCTTTAGGAAATAGAACTTCGGATATTGTGGGTGCACTAAGTTTTAGTCCCAATAATATTTTTAAAATCAATTATGATTTTTCTGTAGATAACAACTTAAATTATAAGAATTATGAATTATTAAGTTCAGAAATTTCAGTGAACAATTTTGTAAGTACTTTTGAATACCTTAATGAAAATAATACAACTAAAAGTGAGAGCTATCTGAGCAATAAAACAGCATATTTCATAAATGATGTGAATAAATTACAATTTGAAATAAGAGAAAACAAAAAAACTAAACTTACAGAATATTATAATCTAATTTATCAGTATACAAATGATTGCTTAACTGCTGCTATAGAATATAATAAAGATTATTATAGTGACAAAGATTTAAAACCAGATGAAACTATTTTTCTTAAATTAACAATTGTACCTTTTGGTTCAACAACTAGTCCAAACTTAAGACAATAATGAAAAAAAAAATATTTGGATTTTTAATTTTTTTATTAATACTTAATTTTAAAGTATATTCTGAAAACAATATTTTTTTAGCCTACAAGATTGAAAGTGAGATTATAACAAATGTAGATATAGAAAATGAATCGAGATACCTGCTTGCACTAAATATTCAGTTGAAAAACCTCCCAAAAGATAAGCTTTTAGAAATTGCTGAAAATTCATTAATAAGAGAAAAAATCAAAAAGATTGAACTTTTAAAGTATGTGGACCTAGATAAAGAAAGTGAAATTTTAGATCGTGTTATTAAAAATTTCTATTCAAAATTAAATATTACAAATGACCAAGAGTTTGAAAAATATTTAAAAAATTATGATTTAACACTTGATGAAGTTAAAAAAAAAATTAACATTGAAAGAAATTGGAATGCTCTAATATTTGAAAGATATAGAAATCAGGTTAAGATAAACCTTGAAATTTTAAAGAAAAAATTAGAAATCCAAAAAAAAACTGAGTATAATAAAAGTTATCGATTATCAGAAATACTTTTTGAAAAAATGGAAACATCTTTAGATGTTACTTTTAAAAAGATTGAAGAAAGCATTAAAGAAATTGGCTTTAAAAATACTGCTAATATTTATAGTATTTCCTCAAGTGCTAAATTTGGTGGCGATTTATCTTGGGTCGAAGAAAAAAATCTCTCAGAAAAATTAGCTATTATTGTAAAGGATTTGACTGTTGGAAATTACACAAAACCGATTCAAGTAGGAAATAAATTTTTAATACTAAATCTCGATGAAATTAAAAATGAAAAAATTAAAGTTGATGAAGAAAAAGAATTAAGCAAAATGGTTGCTTATGAGACAAATAAACAATTAGAACAATTTTCTAAAATTTATTATGACAAAATAAAGATTAACACTATAATTAATGAATTGTAGACCTATAATAGTTGTTGCAGGTGAGCCCTATAGTGTTTTCTTAGAAATTTTTTTTAAAAGTAAAAAAAATAATAAATTTAAAAATCCAATCATCTTGATTGCCTCACAACAACTACTAACTCAACAAATGAAAAAGTTAAATTTCAGTTTTAAGATAAATTTAATTGATAAAAAAAAAATAAATTTTAATAAACTTGATAATAAAAATATCAACCTAATAGATGTAAATTTTAATTTTAGAAATACATTCGATAAAATTTCTGACAAATCAAATTTATATATTAAAGATTGTTTCAAACTAGGTTTGGAAATTTTAAAAAATCATAACTGTAGAGGCTTAATAAATGGCCCTATTTCTAAAAAAAACTTTTTAAAGCAAAAGTTTTTAGGTATTACAGAGTTTTTGGCAAAAAAAGTTAATAAAACTAATCAAGTTGCTATGCTGATTTACAATAAAAAATTATCAGTAAGTCCTATTACTACACATCTTCCACTCAAAGAAGTTCACAAACATATAACTAAACGTAAAATAATTAATCATGTTAAGTTAATTAAAGAATTTTATAATAAAGAATTTAATAAAATTCCCAAAATTGCAATAACAGGACTAAACCCCCACTGTGAAAGCAATTACAAATCAAGTGAAGAGGATAAAGTTATTAAGCCAGCGATAAAATATTTATTAAAAAATGGTTATAAAATTAATGGACCTTTCTCGGCTGATACAATATTTATGAAGGAGCAATCAAAAAAATATGATGTAATAATTGGCATGTACCACGATCAGGTGTTAACACCTATAAAAACATTAATGGGTTTTGATGCTATAAATATAACTTTGGGTTTGCCGTTTACTAGAATTTCGCCTGATCATGGTCCAAATTCAGCTATGCTAGGCAAAAATTTATCTAACCCTTATAGCTTGATTCAAGCTTTGAGATTTTTAGATAAATAAGTGTCTTTTAAAAATAAAAAAAGCCTAGGACAAAATTTTTTAATAGATCAAAATGTACTTAAAAAAATAACAAATACTGTTGAAATAAAAGGTAAAGAAATTTTAGAAATAGGCCCAGGAAGTGGAAACTTAACAGCTCATATTTTAAAAGAATTACCTAAAAAGATGCATGTTATTGAAAAAGATAATGAACTATCAAAATTATTACATGAAAAATTTAATGAAGAAATTAATATTATTAATGATGATGTTTTAATGGTGACTGAAGACAAAATTTCAAGAGAAAAACTCACAGTATTTGGAAATCTTCCGTATAATATTTCTACTGAAATTCTTTCTAAATGGATAGTTAATTTAAATAAAAAATTTTGGTTTAATGAATTGGTTTTAATGTTTCAAAAAGAAGTTGCTGATAGAATCATTGCAAAATCTAATACCTCTGATTATGGTAGACTATCAATATTATCAAACTGGAAACTTAATATAAAAAAAATTATAGATATAAAGCCTGAAAGTTTTTCACCTAGACCAAAGGTTGATAGCTCCTTATTAGTTTTTACACCTAAGGAAAATATTTTTGAATTAGACAATCCAAACAACCTTGAAATGGTAACTCGGGTTTTTTTTAGTCAGAGAAGAAAAATGATAAAAAAACCATTTAATCAAATATTTAAGAATGCGAAAGAAGTTTCTAAAAAGTTTAATATTGATTTAAATTTAAGGCCACAAAACTTGAGTCCTGAAATATATTTCAAGCTTACAAGGGAATATGAAAATTTAAGAGGTTAAAATATCAACGTGTCTTCTAATATATTCTTTATCATAATTTTTTGGTCCATTATTAATTTCTGCTTCAATTAAACTGTTAATTTTTGAATAACATTCATCAAGATCGTCATTAATAACCACATAGTCATAATTAATCCAATGTAATACATCTCTGCTAAATTCTTTCATTCTTTCTTCAACTATCAGTTTATCTTTCATGTCTCTATTTGATAATCTATTAAATAAAACATTTTTACTTGGTGGTAAAACAAAAAAAGTAATTAATTTATAGTTTAGTTTTTTATTTTTAATTTGATCAGCACCTTGCCAATCTATGTCAAAAATTACATTTTCTCCTTTTTCCAATTTTTCTATAACAGGAGTTCGTGTTGTTCCATAAAGGTGGTTAAAGACTTTTGCATATTCTAAAAATTCTTCATTGCTTATTAATTTTTTAAATTTTTCATCATCAATAAAATAATAATCCTTGTCTGCAATTTCATTAACTCTAGGTTCACGGGTAGTGTGGGATATGGATATATTGAATTTTTTATTTTTTGATAATAAATTTACTAGAGTTGTTTTACCAGCCCCTGAAGGGGATGATAAAATTACCATTATTCCATCTTTTGTAATGGACATTTAATTTAGCTTAATTGCTTTTACCTTCAATAAACTTTACTGCATCACCAACTGTTAAAATTTTTTCAGCTTGGCTATCTGAAATTTCTGTTCCAAATTCTTCCTCAAAAGCCATTACTAATTCAACTGTATCTAAACTATCAGCACCTAGATCATCAATAAAACTAGATTCATCTTGTACTTTCACTTCATCAATGCCTAAGTGATCTGCAACTATTTTTTTTACTTTGTTTGAAATATCTTCTGACATATTGTTCCTTTGTTAATATAATTCGTTAATAGATTAAAAAGTAGCTTTGTCAACCCAAATACATGCCTCCATTAACATGTATAGTTTCACCATTAATATAATCAGATCCACTCGAACTTAAAAAAACAACAACATTAGCCACATCTTCTGGCTTACCTAGCCTGTTAGCTGGAATTTTTGCTATTATAACTTCTTTAAACTTTTCATCAATTTTATCTGTCATTGCAGTATCAATAAAACCAGGTGATATACAGTTAACATTAATATTTTTTTTTGCATATTCTATTGCTAAACTTTTTGACATGGCAACAATTCCTGCTTTTGAAGCAGTATAATTTGTTTGCCCAACATTACCTGTGTGGCCAACAACAGAAGTAATATTAATAATTTTTCCAGATTTATTCTTAAGCATTTTTTTGATTGAATATTTACTCATTAAAAATGTTGATGTTAAATTAACTTCTATTACTTTTGTCCACTCTTCTAGAGTCATCCTAATTGCTAAATTATCTTTTGTAATTCCAGCATTATTAATTATACAGTCAAGTGATCCTCCTAGTGCATCAGTTGCATTATTTATAAATTCTTCAATTTTTTCATGCTGAGAAATATCAAATTTTAATATATTTATATTTTTAAATTTTTCTTTTAGTTCCTGTAATTTTTCTATCCTTGTTCCTGTTGCTAAAATATTGGCACCATTATTATATAATTTTTCAACTATTGAGTTTCCTATCCCACCTGAAGCACCTGTAACTATAATATTTTTATTTTTTAAATTATTCATTTATATTAATTAACTTTATATCCTCTTCATTATTTATTGCACTAACTTTAACATTCTTATCAATTCTCTTTATTAAACCTGATAAAACTTTACCTGGTCCAATTTCTATAAATTGACTAACACCTTTATTAATCATAAATAAAACACTTTCTCGCCAACGAACTCTGCTTTCAATTTGCCTAACTAATAAATCTTTTAATTCTTGTGCATTAGATATTTCACTTCCAGTTACATTAGAAATAAGAGTTTTTTTTGGTTCTACAAAATTTAATTTGGATATCTCTTCATTCATCACCATTGTTGCCTTATTCATTAATTTACAGTGAAATGGTGCACTTACAGGCAGCCTAATATTTTTTATATTTTTAGATTTTAAATCAATCATTATTTTTTCTAAATCTATGATATTTCCACTTAAAACTATTTGACCTACAGAATTATCATTAGCAATAAAACATTGGTATTTATTTTCATTTTCTTTAATGATATTTTCTATAGTTTCAATTGTAGAACCCAAAACTGCAACCATTCCTCCTATCCCCTTTGGAACAGAGTCTTGCATGGCTTTGCCTCTAATCTGCAATATTTTTAATGTTTCGGAGAAAGATAAAGTTTCTGCTGAAGCTAAAGCAGAGTACTCTCCAAGTGAATGACCAGCGAAATAATTGGCCTTGTCTAAGCCTATATTAAATTCTTTAGTAACTAACTTGAATATAGAATAGCTTAAAAGAAATATAGCTGGTTGTGTATTTTCTGTTAAATCTAATTCTTCTTTAGGACCATTGAGGATTAGCTTAGATATTGGAAATCCAAGAGCTTGATCTGCTTCTTTGAACAAACTTTGAACTAATGTATATTTTTCATATAACTCCTTACCCATACCTACTAATTGTGAGCCTTGACCAGGAAAAATAACAGAAAACATTTAAATATCTAAAGTTTATTATTGTTTTAAGTGTTGTAATTAAAGGATTATAATAGTATATCCTCACTTTTTATTAAAGAACAAATATGAATTTATACGAACATACAATTGTAGCAAGACAAGATACTAGTCCTGCTCAAATAGTGCAATTAACTGAAAAATATACAAAAATAGTTGAGAAAAATGATGGCGAGATAGTGCAAACTGAAAATTGGGGATTATTAAACTTAGCGTACATAATAAAAAAAAACACAAAAGGTAGTTACATACATTTTAAAATTAAAGGACCAGGGAAGATTATAGAACTGTTAGAAAAAAATGAAGTATTAGACAAGAATCTTTTAAGATATATGACTGTAAAAGTTAAAAAATTTGATTTAGAAACAAAATACTTTTCAAAAAAAGATGAGTATGAAAAAAAAGAATATAAAAAGAATTAAATATGCCGTCAAAAAAAAGAAGTGATAATAAAAAAGGTAAACAAAGTAACTTTGCAAAACTAAGTATTTTTCAACCAAATAAGTACAAATTTGGCAAGTCATGCCCTTTATCAATTAAGGAAGCACCTGCTGTGGATTATAAGAATATTAGATTACTTAAAAAATATATGTCTGAAAATGGTAAAATTTTGCCATCAAGAATTACAAATGTTTGTCAAAAAAAACAGAGGGAACTCTCTTTGTCAATTAAAAGAGCTAGAAACTTAGCATTAATTTAAATGAAAGTTATACTTTTAGAAAATTTAAGAAGCATAGGATCAATTGGAGAAATTATAGATGTTAAAAGGGGCTTTGCTAGAAATTTTTTAATTTCAAATAAAAAAGCTCTTTATGCTTCAAAAGAGAATATTGCTGAAGTTGAAAAAGTTAAGGCTGATTTAGGAAAAAAAGATGCTGAGAAGAAAAAAGAAGCAAAAAAACTATCAGAACAAATTAATGATAAAGAGTATTTGGTAAAAAAGCTAAGCACAGAAAACAAAGAACTGTATGGCTCTGTTAAACCAACCGAAATAGCAAAACTAATATTAGAAAATGAAAAAATAGATATTAAACCTTCTATGATTCAACCTTTAAATGAAATCAAGTCACTTGGGAAATTTAAAGTTAAAATCATTTTACACTCAGAGATAGATTCGATGATTACAATCAATGTAGTTACTGCCGAAACTATTTAATAATTATACAATTTTTTCCCCAGCAAATATTTATTATTTTATTTAAATCTTTTTCAGATAAGATTTTATAATGGAAAATAATTTAAGTTTAGTAAAAGATACTTTTAAAGAATTGCCTAATAACATAGAGGCTGAACAATCTGTTATTGGATCAATATTAATGTCAAATGAAATATTTGATGAAATAAATACAATAATATCAAGTATTAATTTTTATGATCCTATGCATCAAAAAATTTTTTCTGCAATTGAAAGTCTTGTCTATAAAGGAATGCTTGCAAATCCTATTACATTAAAAAACTATTTTGAAAATGAAAAAGACGATTTAAATGTTCCAGAGTATTTAGTTAAAATTACAAAATTTTCTACTTCATCAAGACAGGCAATTGAATATTCAAGAATTATTTATGATATGTTTGTAAGGCGAGAGTTAATCAAAATATCTGAAAATACAATAGACTCTGCTAAACTTAATGATCTTGATACTAACGGTCAAACTATAATTGAAAATTCAGAAAGACTATTGTTTGATTTAGCTGAAAAAGGTTCATTCAATTCATCTTTAGTTAAATTTGATGAGGCAATGAAGCAAACTATTGAAATGGCTTCAGCAGCTTATAAAAATGAAGAAGGATTAGTTGGTGTTCCTACTGGATTAAGAGATTTAGATGATAGACTTGGTGGACTTCATAATTCTGATTTGATTATTATTGCAGGCCGTCCTTCTATGGGTAAAACGGCTTTGGCGACTAATATTGCTTTTAATGCAGCTCAAAAATTGCAAGAAAAAGGAAAAAAATCATCTATTGCTTTTTTTTCACTAGAAATGTCGTCAGAACAATTATCAACACGAATTATAGCTGAACAATCTAGAATTAAATCAAATGACATTCGTAGAGGAAAAATTACAGATGAGCAGTTTGATAAATTTATTGAAACCTCAAAAAATATTTCTGAACTACCTTTGTATATAGATGAGACCCCTGCAATTAGCATTGCAGCAATGAGTAATAGAGCAAGAAGAATCAAAAGATTGTTTGGACTAGATATGATTGTTGTAGATTACATTCAGCTAATGACAGGTTCACTTAACAACAGAGATGGTAGAGTTCAGGAAATTTCACAAATAACCCAAGGTCTTAAAGCTGTTGCAAAAGAATTAAAAGTTCCAGTTGTTGCTCTGTCTCAACTATCTAGGGCAGTTGAACAAAGAGATGATCACAAGCCTCAATTATCAGATCTAAGAGAATCGGGCTCTATTGAGCAAGATGCCGATGTAGTTATGTTTGTTTATAGGGCAGCTTATTATTTGGAAAGAAAAGAGCCTCAAGCTGCAACTGTTGAACATGCGGAGTGGCAAGCAAAAATGAGTGAAATAGCTCATTTAGCTCAAATAATAATTGCTAAGCAACGACATGGGCCTACTGGAAATATAGATTTAGAATTTGAAGCTATGTTCACTAAATTTAAAGATAAAGATACTCAAAGTTACTAATTTAAAATATATATTAGTATTAAATGCTATCTCATTTATATCAAAATACAGTTCTTAAAAACCCAAAATCAATTTTTGTATTGCTAATAATAACATTATTGAGTTTTAGTTATTTTTCTAAAGACTTTAGGCTAGATGCCTCATCTGAAACACTGTTAATTGAAGGTGATCCAGATTTAAAATACTTGAAAGAGATAACTAAAAGATATGGCTCAAAAGATTTCCTTATTCTAACTTACACGCCTAATGAAAGAATGATTTCTGAAACTTCAATTAATAATTTATTAAGTCTAAAATATAAAATTCAAAGCTTAGAATGGGTGCACAATGTTGTTACACTTTTGGACATTCCATTATTAAACAATTCTGATTTGCCGCTGCAAGAAAGGTTAAAGAACTTTAAAACATTAAAGGATCAAAGTGTTGATAAAGAAAGAGGCTTTAATGAAATTTTGAATAGTCCTGTATTCAGAAATTTTGTGATAAGTGAAGATGGAAAAACAAGTGGAATAATAGTTTATATAAAAAAAAATGCTAATTTAAAACAATTACAAAGTACTAATAAAAAAGAATTAGATAATTATAATGATAATCTAAAAAAAAAAAATCATCAAAATATTATTCAAATAAGACAAATTATTAAAAGTTATGACGATATAGGAAAAATATATTTGGGTGGCATACCCATGATCGCAGATGACATGATGTCATTTATTAAGAACGATATTGTTATATTTGGTTTAGGGGTATTGTTATTTATTATTGCTACTCTTTGGTTTGTTTTTAAAAAACTAATCTGGATAATAATTCCTATTAGTAGTTGTTTTTTTTCTGTACTAATAATGACAGGGTTACTCGGTCTTCTTGGCTGGAAAGTAACTGTAATATCATCAAACTTCATAGCTCTAATGTTGATTTTAACAATGGCAATGAACATTCATATGAGCACACGATTTTTACAACTGAGAAATGATTTCCCAAATTTAAAAAACTTTGAAATTATTTCTAAGACAACTAGGAAAATGTTTTGGCCCATTCTATACACTGTATTAACTACTATTTGTGCTTTTCTGTCTCTAGTTTTTAGTGACATTAAACCTATTATTGATTTTGGGTGGATGATGACTTTGGGGTTAATTACGTCTTTTATAATTACTTTTACATTACTACCTACTCTTTTGAGTTTTTTTTCGAGTGACGATATAATGATTAAGAAAAATCATGATTCTAAGATTACTTCTTTTTTTTCTAAAATTTCAATTAATAATAAAAATATAATTTACACTTTTACTATATCAATAATTATTTTAAGTATAATTGGAATAAGCCGTTTAGAAGTAGAAAATAGTTTTATTAATTATTTTAATAAAAATACAGAAATTTATAAAGGTATGAAACTTATAGATGAAAATTTAGGAGGAACTACGCCTTTAGAGATTATTTTAAAATTTCCTAGTAAAGAAAAATTAAAGAACAATGAGGATGAAGAGTTTGGAGATTGGGGAGAGGATAAAAATACTGATGATAAAAAATATTGGTTTACAAAAAATAAAATTGATAGAATAGAGGCTGTTCATAAATATCTTGATGGTTTACCCGCCGTAGGAAAGGTTCTGTCTTTTAACTCTATCATTGAGGTTGCCACACAATTAAATAATAATAAACCTTTGGGCACATTGGAAATGGGAGTTCTTTATACTAAAGTTCCAGATGTTATTAAAAAAGATATAATTGATCCTTATATTTCAATTAAAGACAACGAAGCTAGAATAAGCCTAAGAATCATAGATTCTCAAGATGGATTAAGAAGAAATGATTTAATTAAACAGATTAACTATGACCTTGAAAATAAACTTGGAATTAATAAAGAAGAATTTAAGCTAGCAGGAGTTTTGATATTATTTAACAATTTACTTCAAAGCTTGTTTAAATCACAAATACTTACACTCGGATTAGTAATGATTGGTATTTTTGGAATGTTTATAATCTTATTCAAAAATATTAAATTGTCTTTAATTGGTGTAGTGCCAAATTTTATTGCTGCATTTTTTATTTTAGGGATTATTGGTTTGTTAGGAATTCCTTTAGATATGATGACTATAACCATAGCTGCAATCACTATTGGTATAGCTGTAGATAATAGCATTCACTATATTTATAGATTTAAAGAAGAGTTTATAAAGAATAAAGACTACAATAAGACCTTAAAAATTTGCCACTCAACTGTTGGTGTTGCAATATTAAATACATCTATAACCATTGTTTTTGGTTTTTCTATTTTGGTTTTTTCTAATTTTATACCTACTATCTATTTTGGAATTTTTACCGGTATAGCAATGTTATTAGCTATGGTTTCAGTGTTAACTTTACTTCCAACTCTTATTTTAATAACCAAACCTTTCAGTAAATAAGATAGTAAATGTTTGATTTTTTAAAAAATTTTTTTGGAACAATTTCTATAGTAGATCTAATTTTTTTAATAATAACAATCTTATCTATAATCAAATGTTATAGAAAAGGTTTTGTTTTAAGTTTACTTGCTGCTTCCAAGTGGTTATTAGCTTACATTTTAACACTAATTATTTTTCCAAAAATTAAACCTTACTTTAAAGATATAATTGATAGTGATTATGTTTTAGATGTAACTCTTGGCGTTGGAATTTTTATTTTAGTTATTTTTATAATATTAATGATTAACAAGGGTATTAGTAAGGCTGTTAAATACTCTGGAATAGGAACTCTTGATTCAATTTTTGGATTCTTTTTTGGTTTTATTAGGGGTTATATAATCTGTGTTCTTATATTTTCGGGTATAGATATAGTCTATAACTATAATAAATGGCCAATAAATATAGATAAATCATACATCTTTCCATACATTGAAAAAGGTAGTAATTATTTGATTAAAGAGTTCCCAAATGAAAAAAAATATCAAGATTCTAAAGAAAAAATTGAAGAACTATAATCCTAAGCTTAAAGAAGAATGTGGTGTTTTTGGTATAAGTGATAACGATGATGCTGCAGCTTTAACAGCCTTAGGTCTTCATGCTTTGCAACACAGGGGTCAAGAAGGATGTGGAATTGTATCTTTTGATGGTAAAAAATATCACTCAGAAAAAAGATTTGGTTTAGTTGGAGATAATTTCAATAAAGAAAAGGTATTAAAAAACTTATCTGGTAATTATGCTATAGGACATAATAGATACAGCACCACAGGTGAAAACACTTTAAGAAATATTCAACCTTTCTTTGCAGATACAAATGCAGGTGGTATTGGAGTTGCTCATAATGGAAACTTAACAAATTCAATTACACTTAGAAATAAATTGGTTCAAGATGGAGCAATTTTTCACACAACATCTGATACCGAAACAATCGTTCAACTTATAGCTAAATCAAAAAGAAATAAAACTATAGATAAAGTTATTGATGCTATATTTCAAATCCAAGGTGGCTTTGCATTAGTTATGCTTACGCAAAATACATTAATAGGTGTGAGAGATCCCCATGGAATTCGACCTTTAGTAATTGGAAAAATAAAAGATAGCTATGTTTTTGCCTCAGAAACCTGCGCGCTAGATATTATAGGAGCAAAATTTATTAGAGATGTTGATAATGGTGAGGTGGTATTTATTGAAAATAATGAATTAAAAAGTATCAAACCCTTTCCTTCTAGAAAAGTTAGACCTTGTGTTTTTGATTATATTTATTTT
>Ga0209632_10001377_pt1 | contig 24498 bp, 22 predicted proteins | sample COG_10_FD_184754 | JGI IMG/M metagenome (GOLD analysis project Ga0209632, IMG submission 184754) | Pelagic Microbial community sample from North Sea - COGITO 998_met_10 (SPAdes) (version 2) | ecosystem: Environmental > Aquatic > Marine > Neritic zone/Coastal water | place: Helgoland, sampling... | reverse complement strand
TAATGCTAATGCTAATGCTAATGCTAATGCTAATGCTAATGCTAATGCTAATGCTAATGCTAATGCTAATGCTAATGCTAATGCTAATGCTAATGCTAATTCTAATAGCAAAGACCCCCTTAAACCTAATAAACCTAAGCCAAAGAAGAATTCTAATTCTGGCAAACCTAAATTAAAAAGGAAAAATAATAATAATACTCCTAAAGAACGAATAACTGTTGATTATTATTATGATCCAACAACTAAAACAAAAAAGATTGCTTCTAATTCTAAAATAGGAACATGCAAATTCCCATTTCAAGATAAAAGTCATAAAGAAAAACCTAATTTTACATGTAAAAAATCAAAAGTAGGAGAATGGTGTGCTACCAAATTAAAACCAAACAATATCTTAAAAAGTGAATGGGGATATTGTGTTCCAGAAGGAATGACGCGTGAAGAATATAATAAGCTTTTTTAGAAAAAGTAAAGCAAAAAAAAAAATACTTTAAAAAAAAAGCTTTACCAAAACAATTAAATTAAATAAAAATTGAAATTATTTTAACAAATAAGTTAATAATTAAATACTATGAAATATCTTTGCTCCAATTGTAATTTTAAGACCACGCTTTATTTCCACATAAGAAACCATTTCCAAACTAAAAAACATAAACTAAATAGTAATATTACAGGTAAAGAATTGGATAAAAATAGAGACATGTATAAGCAACTCATGATTAATTATTAATATCAACTATCATAAATTTGTGTCCTATGAATATCTAATGCAATAGCACCGCATCCAATTTCGTTTCCAATTTGATTGGATAAACTTCTAATATATGTACCACTGCTTACTTTTGCTCTATATTTTTTTATAATTGGTTTAAATCCATTTAATTCATGTTTGTATGATTCAAAATAGGTGTTCCACATTGTATCTATTTCAGGAACCCTAAATTTAGGTTGGTTTATTTCGCTTAAACTATAAATCATAGTCTTTATTTTTTCTTGTAATTTTTCATAAGAATCTATAGGAGATTTATATGGAATTTCTTCAAACTCGTATATTTCTATTTCTTTACTTGGCAAAGGCCGAATACTATCAATTAAACCAAGTTTAGACCATTCCCACAACGGTTTCTTGTTCACTACAATCGATGAATACGGTGGATACTCTTGTCTGGTCTTTCCAACATATTTATCTAATCTTATAGAATCTATGTTTTTTTTAAATTGTTCTGGATTATGATATTCGTTTAAAATTCCTAATACATCAAATGTATCGGTTTTGAATCCGTATAATACTTGAAACTCATAGGTTTTATTATGAGCTATGTATTTATCATGCATTTTACACTCTTCATTTATTAGCAAAACCATTGTACCACGAGCCATAGGATCTAACCGTCCTGCAAAACTAACTTTTTTCACATTATTATTTTCTTTCTTATAGATTTCAATTAATTCGTTTGGAGTTTGACCGATTGGTTTATAGATTGATACTGGCATAAAACTTTTTTATAAAAGTTTCAACAAAATAATTATTTACTTTTAATAAATAATTAATTCAATTTTAAACTTTTCAAAACTTTTTAAAAAAAAGTTTAGACAAAAACACAATTTTTAAACTTTTCATAAAAGTTTAGAAAAAAACTTATGATTTCTAATTAATTTAATTAAATTAAATTAATTTTCACAAAATTATTTTCTATGCTTAATATATAAAATGGTTAGAAGAGTGAGTCGCAGAAATTATCGTTCAAAACGTGTTAAATCCCGATCTTTAAGAAGTCGTAGAAGTTTAAGACGGCGAAAAATGCAAGGCGGGGCGATGAGAGGCTTTGTTATAGATGGTAAATTATATAAGTGTGAATATGATTCAGTCTTGCAACATGGAACATCCCCAATAGTTTTAACAATTAAGGAGCCTATAGAAGGTAACCATAGCTTAGCAATGTTAGCGCAAGATTTATCTGGTAAAGGAACTTGGTCTACTGACAGAAACACTTTCACTATTAAAGATCATATGTGGGTGCAATTCTTAAGATCAAATCTGTAATAAAAAGTATTTATAATTTTATTTTTTCCTAAAAAGAAACTTTTCATAAAAGAAACTTTTAACAAAAGTTTAGACAAAAACAAACTTTTTCATAAAAGTTTTAACAAAAATAAATAATAGTTTTTGATTTTACTTTTTTTTAAAAAGTATTTCACAAAATTATTTTCTATTCTTATATTATAAAAATGGTTAGAAGAGTGAGTCGCAGAAATTATCGTTCAAAACGAGTTAGTTCAAGAGGATCCAGATCCTTAAGAAAACGTGTTAAATCCAGATCCTTAAGAAAGAAAGTTAGATCACGATCCTTAAGAAGCCGAAGAAGTTTAAGAAGTCGAAGAATGCTAGGTGGGAGTTATTCTAAGCCGCAGTTCAAAAGAGGAGACAGAGTCACTATGAAAAATGATGTTGCTGGTACTCCGTTAAAAAAAGATGATGTTGTTACCATTTATAACGCGCACTCATTCGAAGTTCTGAAGCGAAAGCACGGAAACAGTGGAGATTATTTACAAACATATAATGTTATACAGCATGCAATCGATGGGGGAAAAATAATCTACGACGTTGCGCAAGAAGATTTGGAACGCGGACGCCTTTATGGCACAAGCCGTTTTATCTTTAATATAGATGGATCGTTATGGAGATGTAAAGTAATAGAAGACGATGATATGACTAATGAAACACAAATAGTACTTACATCATTTACATATCTTCGGCCAGTAGAAACAAGCGACGAGAATGAAAATCTAACGAATAAAGGAGACTGGTCATCTGATGGAGAGACTTACATTATTGAAGGTCAATACACGCAAAGCTTGAGAGCGCATTTGTCGGAGAAAAAGAAAAAGAAAGAATGGGAATGGGAAGACTTAAGATTGAGACCTAATTGAATGTGGATGAAGGGATAATGTCCTGCTGGGGGTATAATAATAAGGAAAATTATAAATATAAAAGTATTTTTTTTTTTTGATTTTACTTTTTTATAAAAAGAAACTTTTAACAAAAAGTATTTTTTGATTTTAATTTTTTCTAAAAAGTATTTTTTGGCAAACCTTTTTCCTAAAAAGGTTTTAGATAATCAACGCTTCTTTTAGGTCTACATATAAATCTTTTAAAACAACTTTTTTATTTTCATTTATTGCTTCATCAAAAGATGGACTATCTTGTTCTACACAAAGTAATACTTCGTTATTTAGAACTGTTTTACCATCGCGTATATCTATATTATTATTAATAAAATCCTTTAACTCGATTAAAGGTTTATTTAACACATTAGTTTCAAGATGAATGCACTCGTCAAAATCTAAGTGTTCATTATATTTGACTTCATCTAAAACTAAATGGTCGTCTACAAAGGTAGCACGGAATTCATAGTCATATAATTCGTCACTGTGAAAAGGGTAAGAATAAATGATATTTTTATAGGCTTCTTCAATACTTTCATTTAGTGCCAAATCATTAATATCAAAGCCATTCAAATCTAAAGTCTCTAAATTAAGTGTATTGAGTGTATCAGCATCCATAATATAAAAAATATTTAGGTTTTTTATCTATAATTTGAACGATTATTTTATTATAGTATACTAAATGATTGAAATTATAATAGGTCTTATAGTACTTTTTCTATTTGGTTCAAAAATATATCAAATAATCAACAAATACCGTGAATCATACAAGCCAATTTTTAAATTTAATGCTAAAGTTGTTACTAATACTAAAGACAGAAAAAAGGGATTAATGAATCGTAAAAGAATTTTAAATAAAAAAGAAGGAATGCTATTTGATTTTGAAGAACCCCAAACCATAAGTTTATGGATGAAAAATACATTTATTCCATTAGATGCTATCTATTTTAATGAAGATGGAAAAATAATGGACCTTAACCATTCTTTAAAACCTAAATCAACTAAATCAGTACGATCAAATGAATTATGCCGATATGTGTTAGAAGTAAATGCCAATACTATTAAAAATAATAAAATGCAAATTGGAGATTATGTTAAAATAAATAAAGTTAAAAAGTTAAAATAATAAACTGGGTTTGCCCGTTTCTTCAGGATAAATAAATTTATTAGGAACCAACACTTCTATAAATAGACTTGGATCAGGTTTATTTAATTTTTCCATATCCCATCCTGATTGAGTATAACTCGGCCACAAACTACTATCAAATGGGGCATATCCCATATAATCGTGTTGATTCCCTATTGGCAATGGAGGATATTTTATAGAATTATTATTGGCATTATTATTGGCATTATTATTGGCTTGATTGGCATTAGCATTATTGGCATTATTGTTGTTACTATTGGCATTATTGTTGTTACTATTGGCATTATTATTGCCATTATTATTCGCGTGTGAATGATTATTGGCATTACCACTATGAGTTGTAGGATTAATACATTTATTATTAGATTCATCTTGAACTTGTTCTGACATAACGCATTTTTTGGAACAATAGAGACCATGTTTTAAACAACGGTATTTGCATTTTTCAGGGTCCTTAAATTTACATCGTTCTAAACAGCGAGCACCATGTATTGTACAATCAAATAAACATTCCTTTTTTTCAGTACTCAAATTAGTTAAACCTAAAAAATCCCATAAATTACTCATTGTGGATTTTTCAATAGGTTCTTGTGATGGTTCTAGAGCCGATGTTGTTTGAAGTGGACCAGCATTACTATTAGCATTACAAAAGGGAACATTATGCATACTATCATTTAAACTTTCGTTATTGTAGGCAGAGTTTAAATCTGATTCACTATTATTATTTTGGAAATATTCATAGGTATTCATATATAAATCAGCAAGAAATTATATTGGAATATTGTTATTATTAATTTTCATAATTATTTTATCATTGGGCATAAGTTTTTCTAATTTATCATATTTATTATATACATATTTAATTTTATTCCGTAATGATTTGAATATATGGAAATAATCTAATATAAATATAACTATACCTGCTATAGGAACGATTGTTATAATCCAAGAATTAAATATACACCCACCATAAATCTTACAATTTATTTCTTCTATAATAAAATAGTATAATACAAATTGTATTAATACAACAACTATATTTTTATATATAATAGAAGCTAATATAATTGCTATGAGAGCAAAAAAAAAGAATAATTTACTTTGATTCGATCTAAATAATTCGTGAAGTTTTTCGGCAACTATTTTTTTTATATTCATATAGTATTATAAATATTTTTAATTCTGTTAGAAATTTGTGTGTCACTTAAGCCGGTATATTTATTCAAAAATATACTAATATTTTCAATTTGATTATCAAATAATGGATCAATCGTAACACACACGTCACTACAATAATCCATATTATAAGTCATAAATATTTGTTTAGATTTTTTAAATTTTTCAATATAGTCATCCTCTAATACAATATTTTTGTCTTCCATTTTTGAAACAATATCTTCAACATTTTCACATTCGTTAATAAGTTTAAATGATTTTTTAGGTCCCATTCCATTAGGTCTTTTTAAATAATCACATCCTAACATAATACATAGCTCAACAAACTTTTCATAAGATATTTCTAATTTATTCAATATTTCACCTAAATCAAATAATGTTGCCTTATTATTATAAATATTAAAATCTCGTAACAATAATTTAGATCCACTCGTTAAAATATCCATATCTTCTGTAATCACAAAATCTACTTTACCTGTAGAACACATTTTACTACACAACAAATCTGCCTCACCTATAGCTTGAATATATTTAATATTTAGTAGGTCAAACAAATATTTAACTTGTTTAACGTCTTCTTTAGTAACATGTATAGTTTTAGTATCTAACTTATAAAGTGTTTGTTTCAATTTATTTTTTTGTTCAACATCCTCAGTTTCATCAATTTCTTTTTTTAGTGTATCCATTAGAACCTTTTTTTCTTTTAGTTTATTTTGCCTACTTACAATTACTTCCTTTTTTTCTTCGCCAGGAACACCATCAAAGATATAAATAGGTGTAATATTATTTATACGCAATCTATTAATTTGTTCCAAAAATTTCGGAATCAATCTGTTTGCTTTATATTTAAATCTGTAAAGGAAAATACTAGCATCAATAGCTGTTTTTTTTCCATTCAAATCTTTCAAATTAATTTGACGGATACTTGTAGGACAATGTTCTTTCAAAAAAGATGTCAAATTCTTAATACCCATGAGGTGTTAAATATAATTATAAATTTAAGTTTAAATCAATTTTTATAAATCATAATGTGTCATTCTTAAAGTATTTAATATTGAATGAGGTAATCTATTATTTTTTATAGATACCATGAAGTTATTAATATAATTTATAAATTTTTTTGATAATGCTATTAATAAAATATAATCTTTAAATGTTGACGGTGTTATTTTATTTTCATAATATAGGTCTAAAAATCTATCTAAATCCATTAGAATAGCTGTCTTAACAATAAAATAAGAAAATATATCGGTATTTTGTTTGAAATTTTCACAATCACATTTCTTAAAAAACTGATCAGCATTTTCAAAGTTAAAAATAGTAAGAATTTTTGCCGATTGATACATACTATATTTTAATTCCTTGTTTAAAATATCTTTCACAACACTAACTTTATCACTGTAAATACATGTATTTATTAGTAATCCCATTATTTCTGTATAAGCTTCATTCAAAAGCACTTTATTATTCGAACTCATATTAAAATAATCTGAAAAATTGGCAAATGGAACCTCATGCAAATCAAGTGCCAAATAATGAACTAACTCATGTACTAATACTTTATTTAGTTCTTCAACGCGAAAAACAAACAGTTTTTTATTCACAATTGACGCACCACTATTTATTTCACGGGGTCCTAATATTTCTAATGGTTTATAATAATCATATATTTTTTTAAATGGTGTCAAATATATATCTAAATTAATAGTTATATTAACATCCTTAGATTTAAATAATCCACATACTATTACACGCTCAACTATATCATTTATTATCTTAGAAGAAACTCTATTATTTTTACTATAAATATTGAGTGCTATATCTAAATTTTTATAATTTATAGTGTATAAGTGTTTGTAGTTTAATTCATTATGAATGTATTCCATAATATATAATTCTACAAACTCATTCATTATATTTGTGTCTATTTCAGTATTATACATATGTGTTGGAATTCTATTGGTTTTTAACAAAAAATTTAGATGATTCATAACTATTCTGCCATGACTATTTATCCATTCTGCTAACCTATGTTTATTTTGTGTATCCATAATCTCTTTAAATAAGTGTTGATTATCTTGACTATATTTATGTAAACTTGATTGTAATATATTAGTATCATACAAATGCTTAAAAATAGAAAAAACACAAAGTTTATGCTGATTATTTAATTGAATTGTTTGTATATTAGTTTCCAATAAATCTACATCTAAATTTTTATACAAACCATTTATTTTTGTTACAAATGGCTTAAGTTTTTTCCCTACTTTATCTATCTTTATTTTTATGGCATCCATATTTATTTAGCAGGTTTTTTTCGCACATTTATTTTTAAAAATCGCTCTATTTTGCACAATATTTTATTATCTATAATTGCTTTACCACACTCATAATCATTAATTATGTCTCTTTTAAGATTAATTCGTTTAGCTAAATCAGCCTGAGATAATTTAAGGTCGCAACGGGCTTTACTAATTATTTTTGATTGTTCTAATGATATTTTTTTATGCTTATCAACATCTGTTGCATTATCTAATTTTTTGTCTTTATCTGTTTTCTCAGTATTCCCCCTTTTTTTAGCTGATTCAGTTTTTCCATCTCTTAATGCTTTATCTTTTTGTTCTTTTTTTTTATGTTTCTTTTTCAACACAGTAACAGTTTCCCACAAAGGATCGCTACTATTAATAAAGTCACTCATTATCTAATATCCTAACATTTAAAATAAATTTTTTAAATCAATTTTGTTTAATTATACAAAATTGATTTAAAAAATTATTTAATTAATAATATTATATATTATGCCTGTTGAACTTGAAATTATAGAACTTAATGACTACCAAAAAGCACACGAATTCATTAGTGGTAAAGACGATAAAATTACATTGAATATGCTAAAAAAACACGCTAATATTAAACCAAAAGTTGGATTTCGTGTTTTGAGGTCACATCCAAACACAATGCTATCAGAACCATTAGTGTTTGGTTCAAATCAAAATAGAAATGAAAAACTGTACAAAAAAATTAGTAATGAAGAAATTCTATCACTATGTAATGATGAACTAGCATATATGAAAAAAAATCGAATTATTAATGAATCTAATATTGATTCATATATTAAATCAGGATTGATTCAACACATGATGAACAAATATCGGATTTCACTTGATTACACTATTACGAACCAACTTAAATAACTTATTAGTTTATTTACTTTATTTTTTTATTTACTTTATTTCTTTAGAGTCTACTTCTTCTATGACTTCTTTGACTTCTCTTAGTTATACGCCTTCTTTGACTTCTCTTAGTTATACGCCTTCTTCGTCTTCTAAGACTTCTTCGCCTTCTAATACTTCGTCGTCTTCTACCTCCTGTCTGTGAACCTGAAGAGTTTGGATGAACAAACATATTTGGACCAGTTCCAGTATTATTAAATGGTTCGCCGAAACTTTGGGCTACAAAATCTCCGTACGCACCCGAACCAGATTGATTTACTCCAGAGTCAACATGATAATTTCCACTATCTCCACCAAAATATTCCATTGGTAAAGTATTGGCATTACCTCCTCTCAAACTTTTTCGACGTCGACTTCTTCTTGGCATTTTATAATATATTAATAGAAAATAAATTTCCCAAAATATAGTTAAAACTTTTTTTATATTTAATATTTAATGGATAGTTTTTTGACAACATTTTTAAATTCTAAAGCATTAAAATTATCAAGATTTGTAAGTAAAAAAATGGATTTTATAAGACCCTATCATTTTACAACAGCTAGTTTAATATTTAATGCCAGCGCCCTCATGAATCTAATGAACAATCATTATCCTTTATTTGTTTTCCTATTTATGATCAGTTACTTTTTAAATATATGCGATAAAGTATATGCCAAAGAATTTGATTACAATTCGAAATTAACGAAATATTATAGAAATGTGGCGGGTTGGATTATTATTATATCATTGTATCTTACTTTTACAGGATTGTATAAATATAAAATAAGCCCATGTATAATGACTTTAGTAATAATACTATTACTATTATGCAATTTAAATTATATGTTAAGAAACTATAACAAACAACATAAATGTATAGAATTATGGGATAAATGTATAAAAACCGTTTTAAACGATAAAAAATTATTATATTTAAGAAGCTTCACTATATATTTTGATGATACATTAACTATAATATATTTAATTATAATTATGACATTATTATACTATATTAATTAATTTTTTTAAAACCATTCTTGAAGTGATATAATTAAATTAAAAATTGATTTTTAAAAATGACTTAAAATATAAATAAGAAAAAATATATACGAAATGGTTGGAATTGGAATTGATTTGGGAACTACTTACAGTGCTGTAGCAGTAATGAAAAATAATAATGTTGAAATTATTGCTAATGATCAGGGTAATAGAACTATGCCTTCATATGTAGCATTTAATGATACTGAACGTCTTATTGGTGAAGCGGCTAAAAATCAAGCAGCTATTAATTCGGAAAATACAATTTTCGATGCTAAGCGTCTTATTGGTAAAAAACATAATGACCCACAAATTCAAGGCGATATGAGATTATGGCCATTTACTGTTAAAGCCGGGGAAGGTAATAAATGTATCATTGAGGCTACATATAAAGATGAAAAAAAAACATTTCAACCTGAAGAGATTTCTTCGATGGTTTTGTCTAAAATGAAAGAAACCGCTGAAGAATATTTAGGTGAAAAAGTGACAGATGCTGTTATTACAGTTCCTGCTTATTTTAATGATTCGCAACGTCAAGCAACAAAAGATGCCGGAGCTATTGCAGGTCTTAATGTTTTGCGTATTATTAATGAACCTACAGCTGCAGCAATTGCTTATGGTTTGGACAATACATCTAAAGAAGAAAAGAATATTCTTATATTTGATTTAGGTGGTGGTACATTTGATGTTTCACTTCTTAGTATTGACGATGGTATTTTTGAAGTGAAAGCAACAGCTGGTGATACACATTTAGGTGGAGAAGATTTTGATAGTAGATTGGTTAATCATTTCATAGCAGAGTTTAAACGTAAGCATAAGAAAGATATTAGTGGAAATAATCGTGCTCTAAGAAGACTTAGAACTGCATGCGAAAAGGCTAAAAGAACTCTTTCATCAACTACATCATCTAGTATCGAAATTGATTCTTTGTTTGAAGGTATTGATTTCTATACAAGTTTGACACGTGCTAAATTTGAGGCTTTGTGTGAAGATTTGTTTAAAGGATGTTTGCGACCAGTTGAAAAGGTTATTCTTGACTCTAAAATTGATAAAAGTTCAATTGATGAAATTGTCTTAGTGGGTGGTTCTACAAGAATTCCAAAAGTCCAAAGTCTTATTAGTGAATTCTTTAATGGAAAGGAATTATGTAAATCTATTAATCCTGATGAAGCAGTTGCTTACGGTGCAGCAGTTCAAGCCGCTATTCTAACAGGTGCTTCAAATGAAAAAACTGATTCACTTTTGCTACTTGATGTAGCACCACTTTCTCTTGGAATTGAGACTGCGGGTGGTGTAATGACTAATCTAATTACACGGAATACAACTGTTCCAACAAAGCAATCACAAATTTTCTCAACGTATGCTGATAATCAACCTGGAGTATTGATTCAGGTTTTTGAAGGTGAACGGCGCATGACAAAAGATAATAATTTGCTTGGTAAATTTGAACTAACAGGTATTCCACCAGCACCAAGAGGTGTTCCACAAGTAGAAGTAACATTCGATATTAATGCTGATGGTATATTAAATGTTAATGCATTAGACAAGACATCGGGTAAATCTGAAAAGATTACAATTACTAATGATAAGGGACGCTTATCGGCAGAAGATATTGAAAAAATGGTTGCAGATGCTGATAAATTTAAAGAAGAAGATGAAAAGAACTTTAAACGGATTGAAGCGAAAAATAAATTAGAAGGTTATTTGTATGGTGTTTCAAGTTCGCTAACTGATGAACTAAAATCTAAAATGGAACCAGATGATCTTGAAAAAGTTAATACAACGGTTGATAATGGTAAAGAATGGCTTGATTCTCATCAAAGTGAAGAATGTGATGAATATGAGAGTAAAATGAAAGAATATGAAGATGTTATTTCACCTATTATTACTAAATTATCTCAAAGTGGTGGAATGCCTGGTGGAATGCCTGGTGGAATGCCTGGTGGAATGCCTGATTTTAGCGGTGGAATGCCTGACAAAGGAACTGAAACAGTTGAAGAAGTAGATTAAGTAAATTTACCCTATATACTATTAAATTGTGTTAAAGAGATTTGTTTATTTTCATATATTTTTGTGTTTAAACTATTATAATTTAATACAAATAAAAGTATAGAATACATACTATATACTACACAATACATTCCTGATTGTTTAATATTTGTTGGCTGATTTCCTCTTATTAATATATAATTATAATCGTTAAGGATATTATTATTTCCAAGTTTGTTCCTGATAATATCTTCACTCATTTTATATCTAAGTTTATTAGCTATTTTACTTAATTGTGTTTTTTTTTTTGGTTCAAATCTTATTATTTTTTTATTTATTTTATCAATAATTATAGCATTTTTATGATTAATTCCTAATCTGGTTTTTTTATAAATATTAATAAATCCATATATAATATCACATTTTTCATTTTCTAATAATTGTTGTATCATTTTTGAGTCTATTTTTGATATACTTTCACCTTCCGAGTTAATATGGAGTTTTTTACATTTTTCAGTATTATTTACACTATTACTATAATTATATTCATTATATTCATTTGACTTACTTGGTTTTTTACTTGATTTTTTAGATACATGTACAGTGGTTGTTCTTGATTTTTTAGATACATGTACTGTGGTTGTTCTTGGTTTTTTAGATATACGTACAGTTGTTGTTCTTGGTTTTTTAGATACGCGTACAGTGGTTGTTCTTGGTTTTTTAGATACACGTACAGTGGTTGTTCTTGGTTTTTTAGATACATGTACTGTGGTTGTTCTTGGTTTTTTAGATGCATTTGTATTATCTTCATTATCTTCATCATCATTGTATTCATTTATAACTTGCTTATCTTCATCATCATTGTATTCATGTGGTTTACGAGATGATTTACTATTATTATATTTATTGGGTTTACGAGATGATTTACTATTATTATATTTATTATCATTATCATATTCATTTATATCCAGCATATTATCATAAATATTACCCCCTCTTAAAGTTATACTATTACAATTACAAACATTAGAATAATCTAAATTAATTGTGTTAAAAACTTTTTCTAAAATATAAAAATCATTCGTTATTTCTAAGTAATATTTATTACTTACTTTTTCAGTTCCAAGTATATCTGAGTATATAGAATTTTGTATAGGAATTGATTTTAAATCGTATCCTATATCTTTTTTATTAACTATATAATGAATTAATTTAAATAATTTATTACAATTATTTATACTATATGTTGATATTAATGGAAAAAATAATCTATTTAATTCAGTAATATAAGATATATCAGTTACACCACTTTCTAACAAGAGATTTTGTTTCATATTTCTATTTTTGGTTATAATTTTTTGTTTATTAATCTGTTTTTTAAATATTGTATACAATTCATTAAAATACGGTCTATCATTAACATTATTATTCCAACACTTTTTTATTATTTTTTTGATAAAATTATTATTTTCTTTAATAATTTTATTTATTTTAGGATTAACTTCAGTTATTTGATTTTTTATGAAATAATTTAAATGTTTAATATATCCCCATACAAATTTTGATTTACCGTATTTTTCTCCAACCGTTGTACTATTTCCAAGTCTGCTGAATTTTAAACCTGGATTTTTTTTAGTATTATTACGTTTTTGTTTTAAATCCCATAATCGTTTAGGATAGTTTGTCTTTGGACAGAGTTTATTTTTACGACATTTGTTTATTACATTATCATTATCATTATCATTGATGTATATACAATCACACACAGAAAAAGGCACTTCACCATTAGTTATTATCTCAATTAGAACAGCTCCGAAAGACCATACATCTGATTTTTCGGTTAAATTTGGAGGAATTATAAATCTTTCAGGTGCGCTCCAACTTACAGGTCTAGATATGTTTTTATTTACCGATTTATTATACATTACAGATAACCCAAAATCACCGATTTTACAAACTACATTACTTTCTTCTACATTTATTAAAATATTTCTTGCGGCTAAATCATTGTGTAATATTTTTTTAGATGATAAATATTTCATTCCAGTGACAATATCATAACCTATTTCTAAATTTGTTTTAATTTTATTAGTATTACGTTGAATAATTAATAGTGCCGATGAATAGTCGTTATCTTTCCGTTTTAATAAATTAGTTTCTAAATCTCCATGTGAATATATTTTCAATACTATCTTTAAAGAATTATCAATTATAAATTTATCTGTTGAAATACCCATAATTTTAACTATATTTGGATGATCTAATTGGCTCATAATAGAACCTTCACAAATAAAATCCTTAATTATTTTTTTGTTTTGGTCTTTATTATTATTTAATTTCGGCGATTTTATTACACAATTCGTTACTTCACAGTTTTCATCATTACATAGTCCTTTATATACAACTCCATAGTTTCCTTCTCCTAATTGTTCAATTAATTTTATTTTATTAGTGGATATAAAATTAGGTTTTTTAAGAAATTTAACATCAAACACATTATGTTCTCTGTTTAATAATTTTTTGATATTTGGAAAGTCTAAATTACTTACTCCTATATCATTTAATGTAAGTTTTAACATATAATTATAAAATAAAATAAATATTAAAGATTTATTATAATAAAATAATAATGAATGAAGAAGAAATAACAAAATCATATTATTCTAATAAAAATACAACCCATTTTTATTTAAATTTATGGGGCGGAGATTCTATTCATATTGGAATATATCCAGATAATTATAATTATAATAAAGATAAATCAAATGATGATAAATTAAAACAAATTAAGTTTGCGATTGATAATAAAAAGGAATACATATATAAATTTATAAAAGTATATTGTCAATACTCGTGGGGAAATTATCAAATAGCAGATTTTGGTTCAGGATATGGTGGAACTGCACGTTTCTTGTATGATAAATTAAATACATCTAAAAAAGATTTTTATATTGATTGTTTTGATATTTCAAACGATAATTGTATTATAAATACTAACAAAAATATATTAAATAATTATGATATTCCTGTTTACAATATGTCTTTTTTAGAAATACCATTTTCGAAACAATATAACATTATCTATTCGGAAGATGCATTTATTCATATTAATGAACGATCAAAAATTTTTAAAGAAATTAATAAAAAATTGCTTATAGATGGAATTCTAATTTTTTCAGATATTATTTTAACAGATAACCAGAATAAAGATGATATACAAGAAGTATATGAACGAGTTAATATTAAGAGTTTAGAAACGCATAATAGTTATATTGATAAAGCTAAAAAAAACAACTTACAATACGTTAATTCATACGAATATAAAGAAAGTATGTTATATCATTATAAAAATATTCGTGATATAGTTGAAGAAAAAGCTGAAAACAAAGAAATTATCAAAGGTTTAGATAATTGGATAAAACATATAGAATTAAATAATATAACATGTAAACTGTTTATTTTTAAAAAAATTAATTAAATCATTGTAAAAGTTTTAATAGTTTATCATAAACTAAACCAACAGATGTTAATTCATTGGCTTTAAATGATCCACGTGCTGTAGTAATTTCAAGAATTGATTTAATATTAGATAATAATTTAACAGATACATTTTTAGATTCAATTTTAGATTGGGATACTTTATCAGCTGAATCTGTTGTTACTTCAGGTTCTAAATTCATAGTGATATTTTCAGTTTCATTCATTTTATTTATAATATATATAAATGTCAAATTTTTAAGTATTTTTATACAATTTTAATCCTTTATATAAAGATTTACTAAACAAAAATAAATTTATAATATTAATATTATATGATTAGTAAAAAAAAAATAATTAAAAAACGTAGAAAAAAATCTAAAAAATTAAAAGGAGGTAAAGGAGATAAATGTTCTTTAGAAACATTGATTTTTGGGGGTAAAACGTGTGGAACATTAAAAGGTAAGTGTAATATTACTCATTTAAAAGAAAAAATGGAACATTATAAATTTTTTAATGCTGAAAAAAATAAAAATTTCGTTGAGAATTATTTAAAAAAATTTACACTAAAATTTGTTGGAAAAGATCAAAAAAAAATAGAAAATACTATTTTAATTTTAGATTGTATTCCAAGTGTAGGTAGATTACATATAATTTTTTATAATATATATAAAACAGATACAAGTCCAGATTCTGAAAATTTTAAATCATATGTTGCTTTAAAAGAAAAACAAAAAGACGAAACCTTTTTAGATCCAGCAACTACAAATGACAAAAAATCAGCTTTATTTAAAGAAAGAATAATAGATATTTCTATAAAGTTATTAGTTGATTTTATTGTAGACGTAATTATAGATTCTATTTTAACATATGAAGAAATACAAAAAAAGGAAGTTAAATTAGATTTTAAACAACAATTTGAAACATTTATTAAAAATACAGATACAAATCAAGAAATCGGTATTGGATTACAACAAGGAATACAACAATCTATGAGGCAAAATCAACCAAAAACTAGACTTGATTTAGGTAATGGTATAATTATGAATCATTATATCGAATTAAAGAAATTACTTATAAAAAAAAGTGTTGCTACAGCACCTACTGCACAAAAAAAAATAGTAAATGATTTGTACGAACAAAAAAAAAATATAATAAAAACAGATTTAATTAATCATTATAAAGCCGAAAAAACGAAAAAAATAATTGAAAATTTGCATTCAATAGGTATGATGGATACACAAGATAAAAGTGATATACTCATTGAACGAATGTTCGGTGAAAAAAAAAGCTCTAATTATTTATTTATTGTTTTAGGATTGGTTGGATTTGCATTATTACTTAAATTTAATGTATTGGCAGGGGCTCCTATAACTGATAGCGGAACCTTCTAAATTATAATATTTTATTATATTATGGAGTTAACAATATCTAATATAATTTCAGTTTTTCCGTTGCTTTTTTATATTTCATATTTTTTTTTAATAGTTGGAAAATCTATAGATAAATTAGATGTTACTGTAAATATTAAATACTTTTTTGGACTAATATCATCATCATATGTAGCACAGGCATTAAAGTATTTAGTACCATATCCTAAATGGAGCTATAAATATACAATGCGACCTGAAGGTGCTCGAGATTGTGATTATTTATCATGTGGTGGAATAGTTAAACATAACTCTCCTGGTATGCCATCGGGTCATATGACTACTACTGGATATTTTGTTATTTATAATATTTTATATATTATTAAACATAATTATAATAAAAGTCTTATAGCTGTTAATATATTTTTATTAATAATTATGGGATGGGCACGAATTACCAAAAAATGCCACAATATAATACAGGTGGTAAGTGGTACTATTTTGGGTTCATTGATTGGTGCTTTATTTTTTTATAAAGTTTAGATATATTTTTTTTGATCTAAACTTTTTAAAAAGTTTAGATATATTTTTTTTTTGATCTAAACTTTTTTTTAAAAAGTTTTTAAAATTGATTTTTATTTAAAATTATGATTTAAAATAAATCAAATGACCAATAATGAATATTCTTATGAAACATATACATTAGAAAACGATGGGACAATTGATTATTGTGTTACTGAATGTTTAGAACCATCCGATACTTGGGGTGAAGAATATGGAACATTAACTGATATTAATTATTGGCAACCAAATTACTTTGAAAAAATAAAAACCATATTAGATTGTCCAACGTTTGATAAATCTTTACCAATCAATACATTTGTTAAAATATATGATATTGAAGAAAGTTTAGTAAAATATTTAATAAATAATGTAGTTTACTATAATAATAAGTTTAAAATAAATTTAAATAAAAATACAATTACATTTGGGTCAATTAGTTTATCTAATTTACCCATTGATGAAACCTATCAATATTATTTAGAAGACTACTTAGATACTATTAAATTTGATAAAGAAGATATTGAATTAATATGTCTTAATGTAATAAATTCTAATAATTTAGACTTATTTAAAATGATTGAAAGTAAATATGATATTGCGCTTCTTTTTAGTAAATCTGTATCCATAATACATAAAAGTCTTATTAAGTTCAATATAATAAATCAGACTTTTATGTGTAGCAATTCTATTACACAGCATATATTAGATAAGTATGATGTAAATGTGTATTATTATCTATTACATCATATTGATTTACATATTCATTTTAATAAATTAAACTATATATTGCAATGTAAAATTGTTAACAGTATTCAAAATAATACTATTTATGAGATAAAAACATTAATAGATAAAAGTTTAAAAAATAATGATTCTTATAATGATTTAATAGAACTATTAGTATTTAAAACTAATAAAATAGAAATTTATGAGCATTATATCTATACTTGTATTGAATATCATAAATATAATCTTATGAGAAGACTCATTTATAATAGACCGCTTATATTACCATATCTAAATTATTATAATCTTTTTCAAAGATTAATAGATATATTTAATGATAAAATTCATGTTAGTTATGGTTCGGATGAAATAAAAGATACACACGTATTAAAATTGTGGAATTTATTATTTCCATATATTGAAAAATCGGATATTAATTTAGAATATTATTTTAGTTGTAATAATGTGTTGCATTCACTAGTTGGTTTTAGAAAATCGTTAACTATAATTAAAGATATTCAACTGTATATAATAGATTGGAATAAAGAAGATTACATGGATTTTATACCATTATTAGATTGTATTCGTTATAGTAGTTATAATTCAGTTAAATATATGATTGAAAATTTAGATATAGATTTATATCATCATACTCCTGTATTTAATATATTAATATGCGCTGTATATAATTCTGATGTAAGAGTTATAAAATATATTGGAACATTAATTAAAAATAATATTATTTTAACTAATACATTTAAAATTGGACAACAACATATACCAGATTATATAATAGCATTAAATAAAAGCAAAAATAAAGTATTCAATAAATTTAAAATAAAACTTAACATTATTATAGATATATTTGGACTACAAATTATAGATGATATTTTTAATAACTTTTCATGCAATAAATATGTTGTAAAACATTTAATTACTAAATTTAATTATAGTCCAACATTTAAAACTCTATATATTAAAAAGGTACACAATACCTATACAGATGATTTAAAATTAATTATAGATAATACTGATTTTAATTCGAAACTATTTAAGTATAATCATTTTATAATTTTTATCGTTTATTATAGCATCAAAGATATTGGAATGGCTATAGAAGCATTTGAATATGCATTTAGACATTATAATATTACAAAAACACCAGTTGAAAATAGCGATTTAGAATATTTAATTTACAATATATATAATCCATCTACACATACAACAGAATTATTTGAAAAATATATACTATACCTAAGAGAAAACATAATTATAAATGATACATTAGATTTTACGATATTATGGCATGGTTACAATTTGGATAAATTTAATACTATATTAGATATATTATTTAAAAATGGTTTCTATTTTATGAACAAATATTGGAATTATGACAATTACAATAAACTTAATAATTTATATCATTATCAAATTCTATACCATATCAATAATAAATACAACCATTCTAATATAGATAAATGGTGTATTGTTATATATACTCTAAAGTTATTTGTTAGAAACCGATTCAAAAAAATAAAAAAACAATTCACCTATAAATTAAAAGATGTTAATCATGAATTTAAATTTAAACCGTGTCTACATTTTAATTTATCTTCTATATATAAAACAAAAGCTTTCAATCCATATCATATTAAACCGATTGATTGTTTAAAGACACTGAATGAAACACATACCCAAATAACTATTAAAGCGGATGGTATACACAAAACAGGGTGTTTTAATGTTTATCCTGATGTAATAAAGCAATCGCGTTTGGATTTAAATTATATTGAATATGAATGTGTTAAAAAGGATAATATATGCTATTTCTTTAATTATCTTGTTAATTCAACCGATATTTATGATGTTATATTGAAATTACGTGATATTCATCCTTTTATTCCAAATAAAATTTATCCTCGTCTTAATTTGTCAAATTATAAGGAAGTATTGTTTGAGTATGATAGAACAGAATTAGAAGCATTAAATAAATTTAAAAAACAGTTCAAACATAAGAAAAAATGGTGGGCTAAATATATATTCAAATTTGACCACATGTCACACACCGATTATATTAATCTATTACATGACATTAAACAATTAGATTTGAAATCTATTACAACTGATGGTTGGATATTATTAGACAATAACTATAATGATCTCATTAAAATTAAACCTAATAATCACTTAACAATAGATTTGTTATGGAAAAACAAATCATTATATGATAATCAAGGTAATAGTTATAATATCAATGTTGTAAATAATAAATCTCTATTAGATGACAACATATACAGATGTTATTATGATGATATTAATAACAGTTGGAAACCAATTGAAATTCGATATGATAAACATCGACCAAATGATGTAAGTATTATTAAACCTATATTATTATCACACCTTTTCAAATGGAATATAAATGATTTAACTACGTTGAAGTTATACTATCAAAAATATAATGTATGTAGATATCAATCATATAAATTATCAAAATCTCTTCTAAGCTATAATGATTATATTAAAGGTGAATCTGTATTAGATTTAGGGTGTGGGTTTAATAATTTAAAAAAAATAAAAACGTATGTTGGTCTTGATTTGGATCCAAAAGTGAGTGTTAATAATACAACTGAAAAAAATAAATATATATGCGATTTAACATTAGACTGGGAAGAAAAGGAACAACTAAAAACATACAGTAATAGTTACTATCATTTTCCTAATATTATGGATTTCAATTATAAATATCATTCAACTAAATTTGACACCATATTAAGTATAAATAGTATACATTATTTATTAGAAGGAAACCACAAAACATTATTTAATAACATTAATAGACATACGCATACTAATAGTAAATTTATAGTTAAATGTTTAGACGGTTTCTTAACTAAATCACTACTAATTAAAAATAAATATATATCAAGTGGGTCAAGTTTTATTAGGCGTAAAAATAAAAATCAAATTAAAATATATTATGATTGGTGTCATAATTCACCACAAATAGAAACATTATATGAAAAAGAAGAACTTATAAATATATTTAATAAATATGGATGGGTGTTGCAACATTATAAATATGAGTCTATAAATGATAATTTAACTGATTGGGAACGCTATTTTAAATGTTTTTCAGTATATATCTTTACAAGGTCTTAGTTATTTTGATGATAATTATTTACCACCTAATATATACCCTTTTCCACTAAATGGTACAAATTCTTTGTTATCCTGATTGTCATGATTGTCCTGATTATCCTGATTGTCCTGATTATCATTATCAGAGCTATCTTTTTTATTTAAAGATGTATTCATGCTAAAAATAACACCTTTTTTATCGATTTTTTTTTTAGGTTCATACAGCGATTCTATATCAATTTCTAATTCTTCAATCTCATCCATTAATACTACATTAGTTGGCTTACATTCTATTATACTTAATGGCATTTTAGTATTTTGATATATTAAATTAATAGTGTCTTTTTCCTTTAGAACCGTAAACAAATTTCTAAAGTGTGTTTCCAAATATTTCTTTTGATCAGTAATTTTGTAGAAATCTTCGCTTTGGGGTTTTATTTTAAGAAAACAGGCTTTTTCAAGTGGTTTACTTAAGATTTCTAAGTTAATAGATTCATTCTCTTCTACCCCAAGCTGATAAAAAATATGATTGGGAATATACATTTCATCTATAAATTCTTTAAATTCAAACACACCTAAATAATGTTCTTTATACTTAAAAGTAATTGGAAATGCTACATTCTCATATTTTGATAATTCATACAAAATATATTTAGGACATATTACTTTATTTCCATTATTATGATAATCTAATTTAGGAGTTTGATCTTGATAAAATGTAAAAGGAAGAGCTTTAACTATTATTTCTATATTTTCTTTATTTAGTATTAAATTATCATTAGTATTTTGTTGATAGAAATCTAAAGATTCATCCATGTTTTAATAATATACTATTTTATTTCTTAAATTATTTTATTCTTTTATTTGCCCTTGAAGTCCCGACCATTTCTTTTTGGAAAAATTCTGGTGTCTATGAACATCAGGTTTTCTTGCCGAATATCTGCGACGCACTTCTTCTTCAATTGCAATAAGGCGTTTTTCTTCTTCAACAATAGCTTCATCGGTTCTTTCACGACATTTCTTTTTAACAAGGTCCTTAACAACAGCAGCTTCAACCCCTTTCATAGCTGGAGAATCTGCAACGGTTTCAGTTTGAATATTGGAACTGTATGGTACATCTTTATAGACAATTCTACCATCATACACACTTAAAAACTTGTAATGAAATGCGAATAAATCTACTCTATATTTATTGAACAAATTATTATTATTATCTGCTGTAGGATTACCAATACCAGAAAATGTAATTTTAAGATCATCATCTGCTTTAGTGAAATTGTAAGAACCACTTGGCTGATATTCTTCAGGATTAAGTGCAAATGAATAACTATAAATATATTTATGTGTTTCATTTTTATTTATGCCACCTGGAACATTACTATGATGGTAATAAGGTTGTAATGTTCTAAAATATGTGGCATCTGTTTCTTGTATTCTCTCTTGATTTGAAATTGTAAATTTTACTGTTTTAAATGTATCGAAAGACCCATAACCTAAATTAGCATTTTCAGTATGTAATGAATAATTAAATATATCATTTGGTTGTGTAGTAGTTGATGTATTTTTTCTTGGTATATCTGTTTCTGAGGCAGATGCAATCCGGTCGGTATGTCTAATAACCCATATAATTTCTTTGACCGGATTATTTAAAATCATTTTAGATAATTGATTTGATTTAATATTTTCTTTCATATCAACTGTTTCTATCAAATATTCATTTGGAAGATTATTTCTAATTCGTTTTTCTTCAGCTTGGTCTAAAAACACATAATTTGTGAAAAATTTAAAATCTGTCACTGTAACATCAGTATCAAATTCTAATGCTTCACCCAACATGACATCACATGTTACTAATTGTTTCATATTGTTTAATGTTAAACTAACTTTTACTTTGTTATCATCAAGTAAAAAAATAGGAAACGATAAACCCGGATTTCTATTAAAATAGAATTTTAATGGAACATAATATCTTGACTTTAATGTTTGAGCAAACTTTCCTGGTTCAGTATCATCTCTTTTTCCAACTAATGACCATTCTTTACGCATTGGATCAGTTAATTCATTCCATATGTCATACCATAATCCATTGTGTTTATCTATTGTATTACCATCTATTTCTAATTTAACTTCATTTAATATAGCATATCCTACGGCATTTACATAATAACAATAATCTTTCCAATTTGAAACGAATCCACCAGCATCATATGTGTCGTTGAGTGTTTCTCCGCCAGAAATAAATTTACCTGTTTTTACTTCTCCATCAGATTTAACAGTTGGCGGAAGAGTAAATTCAATATACATGTTGTTAATTAAAGTCCCTGTTTTTTCAATTGTATATGTTACACTTTCTCCAAAATTTACAGAACTATTTGTAGAATTTGAAATCTGTCTTGTTTCTAGTCCAAAATTAGTATGTCTTTTATATACTTTTTTAAAAAACGTAATTTGCGGATTAATACTCAATATATCATCACCAGTTCCTTGATTGGATGCTAAATTTAAAGTTCCACCAGCCATATAAAATTTATATATATATTAATGTTTAAATATTAATTTAATTTTAACTTAAAATTATTTTTTTAATATAATATATTATAATGCCTGTATATGAAACATTAGATATAAAGTCAGATGATCCAGCATTAATATTAATCAACGAAACGTCAGGTAATATAGAAGGTGCTCAGGATTCTTCAATATTTTTTGAAGGAACTACTGGAAGTAATACATTTAACAGTTTAGCATCAATTACAGGAAGTCATTCTGGAACTGGTACTGATAATAAAGGACAAATAATATTTAAGATAAATGATGGTAGTAATTCATTAACTGAAATAATGACATTAAGAACAACAGATGAAATTACAACCGGTACGGCACAAACAGCGACTAATGATACAATTACTTTAGCAAGTGGAAAAAGTTCAGTAGATGATACATATAATAATTATATTATCAAAATTACAAGTGGAACTGGTGCTGGTCAAACACGAAAAATAACAGACTATAATGGTACAACAAAAGTAGCAACAATTGATTCAGCATGGACAACGAATCCTGATTCTACTTCTGATTATAGTATTGTATACGCTTCTGTTACAATTAATGGAAGTCTTAATGTAAATAGTATTATTTCATCAACAAATACCACTATAACAGATAATATTATTGAACTTAATAATGGTGTATCTGCTAATGTTAGTGATAGTGGTATCATAATAGAAAGAGGTAGCACTGGTGATAATGCATTTATGGGATGGGATGAAAGTGCTGATAAATTTGTTTTAGGTACAACGACATCTACTGGTTCATCAACTGGTAATTTAAATATATCACCGTCTGATTTAGTTGTTAGCAATATAACAAATTCAACTACAGGAAATTCTGTAAATTTATTTAATACTACTACTGAAAAAACTACATTAGGTGGTGGTGCTGTAGATGTTGGAGCAGCTGACTCTGCTACTACAGTTAAAGGAAGCCTTAATGTAGATCAAGCGGTCACATTAGATACTACTTTAGAAGTAACTGGAATAACTACATTAACAGCAGCATTAAATGCTAATGGTGGTATTGCTTGCGATACTAATAAATTCACAGTAGCAGATACAAGTGGTAATGTATCTACTGCTGGTACATTAGATGTTAGTGGTGATACTTCTGTTTCTACATTTGATTCTTCTGGAGCAACATCACTTGCTACAGGAGGTG
>Ga0209632_10001366_pt1 | contig 24589 bp, 19 predicted proteins | sample COG_10_FD_184754 | JGI IMG/M metagenome (GOLD analysis project Ga0209632, IMG submission 184754) | Pelagic Microbial community sample from North Sea - COGITO 998_met_10 (SPAdes) (version 2) | ecosystem: Environmental > Aquatic > Marine > Neritic zone/Coastal water | place: Helgoland, sampling... | reverse complement strand
TTTTGTATAGAAAAGCATGGCATTTTAGAATCCTAAATTTTGCTAATAATTGATTATTTTTGATTTCACAGGTATTCACCCAACGAATGCGTAAAATAATACATATTGACATGGATGCCTTTTATGCATCTGTTGAGCAAAATGACGACCCTGATTTACGAGGAAAGCCCGTCGCCGTGGGGGGGAATAAAGAGGGTGGCGTCGTTGCAGCAGCGAGTTATGAAGCTCGGAAATTTGGGATAAAATCTGCCTTATCTTCCAGAATTGCCGCAAAATTGTGTCCACAACTTATTTTCGTCAAACCCCGATTTGATCGGTACAAAGAAATCTCTAATGAAATTAGGGCCATATTTCATGAATATACAGACTTGGTTGAACCCTTATCGCTCGATGAAGCTTTTTTGGACATCACTCATCCCAAAATCGGTCTGAAATCAGCTACCCTCATCGCCATAGATATCAAGAAGAAAATCAAAGAAAGAACAGGATTAATTGCTTCTGCAGGCATTTCCTTCAATAAGTTTTTGGCCAAGATCGCCTCTGATATGGAAAAGCCCAATGGACTTTACGTGGTTTTACCCGAAAACGCAACGGTATTTATTGAAAAACTCCCGATCAAAAAATTTCATGGTATAGGCAAGGTCACTGCCGAAAAAATGAAGCATGCAGGTATTTTTACAGGCAAAGACCTAAAAGCGAAAACATTGGATGATTTGTGTCTGCGATATGGTAAGCAGGGGAATTACTATTATCATGTGGTCCGTGGCATTGACCACAGACCTGTCCTGCCCGATCGCAAAAGAAAATCTATCAGCGCCGAAAATACCTTTTCACATCACTTGATGAACCTTTCAGATATCCAATCTCATCTAAAACCCATCGCTGAAGAAGTTTTTAGAAGATATCAGCTGCAATCTGCACAAGGTAGAACCATAAGTCTTAAAATAAAGTATGGAAATTTTAAGCAAATCACGAGAAGCAAATCACAAAAAGAAGTCATTTTAAATCTTTCTGAAATTCAAGTACTCATCAAGTCTTTGCTTAACGAAGACTTGTTACATGAAGCAGGTATTCGACTGCTGGGAATCGGCATCTCAAATTTACAATTTAACAAAGTATTCAATCCTCAAATGAGTATTGAATTTTAATGGTTCTAGGCGGGCTAACCCGTCCTAAAGCAGCTCCCATCATCCATATTTATCTTTATTGAAAAAATGATTCAAATTGTAGTCTTTAATGCCTAATTTAGCCAAAAAAGACAATATGAGCACCTATAAAATATTGCTATATGCACATTCAGGATTTAGATGGCTGGCACTTCTGCTTCCTCTGATCATCCTGGTTAAGTCAATGATTGGATTTTATGGCAAAAAAGAGTACCAAAAAATAGATCGAATTCTTGCTTCTTCTTTTGCAGGAACGGTTCATCTGATGCTCCTCCTTGGGATCTCTTTGTACTTCTTTTTCAGTCCCATCACACAAGCGGCTTTTGCCGATTTCAGTGCTGCTATGAAAGATCCCTCAATTCGCTTTTGGGCCGTTGAGCACATTTCTATCATGACCTTGGTCACCATAATTGTCACCATTGGGAGTACCAAAACAAAGAAAGCCCTCTCGAGTGAAAGTAAATTCAAAAATCAATTGGTTTTCTTCGGTATCTCGTTGGCATTGATGCTCATCTCGATCCCCTGGGACCGCGTATAACACCTAAAGAATCCCTTTAGTAGATGGAAGTGTATCTAAAGCTCTTGGGTCCTTTCTTATGGCCATTTTAATGGCTTTTGCAAAAGCTTTGAAAATACTTTCAATCATGTGGTGCTCATTATCGCCAGCGACTTTAATATTTAGATTGCATTTGGAAGCATCTGAGAAAGATTTAAAAAAATGATGAATCATTTCCGTGGGGACATCTCCAACCCTTTCTCTTTTAAAAATACCTTCCCATTCCATCCAAGGTCGACCACCAAAGTCCACCGCCACTTGAGCCAATGCCTCGTCCATAGGTAATAAAAATCCATATCTGTTGATTCCTTTTTTAGACCCTAAGGCTTTGACCATGGCTTCGCCCAAAGCCAAACCTGTATCTTCTATCGTATGGTGCTCATCTATATGTAAATCACCCGTTACTTGGATTTTTAAATCCATGCCACCATGCTTGCCCAGTTGGTCCAGCATATGATCAAAAAAATGCAAACCAGTACTTATGTCCGTTTGGCCAGTACCCTCTAAATTTAATTCAATGCTGATATCTGTTTCATTGGTCTTTCTGATGACCTTTGATTTCCGCGAATTGACCACCAAAAACTCATAAATTTCTTTCCAAGACGTAGTGGCAAGGGCTACTCCTTGGTTTTTTTCATTACTTATATGAATCCCTTGGCAGCCCAAATGATCAGCCAACTCCATATCTGTTTTGCGATCACCAATGACATAAGATTTAGTTATGTCGTAATTTCCCTTCAAATAAGCAGACAACATACCAATCCCTGGTTTTCGATTTTTATGATCGGAACTTTCATAATGTTCATCAATATGTACCCTATCAAAATGAATACCTTGAGAGCTTAAGGTACGGATGATCAGATTGTGGATGGGATAAAATCTCTTTTCTTGATGGCCCTCAGTCCCCAAACCATCTTGATTAGAAACTAACACCAACAAAAAATGAGATTCCTGTTGGATCTTTCTTAAATAATAGAGCACATCAGGTAAAAAATGCAACTTCTCAATCTGATCTACAAACTCATCCTCCGTCTCTGAGATAATGGTTCCATCTCGGTCTATAAATAAAATAGGTCTCATATCTTTAGGTAATTATTCAGCGCAAGGATCAATTGCTTATTTTCAAATGCTGTGCCCACAGTAATTCGTATGCAATCTTCGCATAAAACTAAGCCTGATCTATCTCTTAGAATGATCTCATTGCGAATTAAATACTGAAAAACTTCTTGAACTTCCTTGAATTTAACTAGGAAAAAATTGGCTTCACTGGGATAGACTTTCAAAACAATGGGCAATTGATCAAGTGCTGACCCCAATTCCTTTTTTAATTCTTTTATTTCTTCAACAAATGATCGCATTTGATCCTCCTGCTTTAATGCCTTAAGCACGTGATTTTGAACCGGACCACTGATATTATAGGGTGGTTTAATCAAATTGAGTACATCAACGATCTTTGGATGACAAAATGCCATTCCCAATCGTAACGAAGCCAAGCCCCAAGCTTTACTCAGGGTTTGTAAAACCACAAAATGGGGAAAATTAGATAGTACTTCAATCCAGGAAGGGGTGTCTGTAAAGTCGATGTAAGCCTCATCTATCACGATGATTCCTTTGAACACCGTCGCAAGGTCCAAAACATCTTGCGTCTTTATCAAATTTCCTGTTGGATTATTGGGAGAACAGATGAACATGATCTTAATTTGATCATTGAGCACTGATTTTATTTGGGCGATGTCCAATTGAAAATCAGGGGTTAATAAAACCTCGTTGACCCTTACATTATTAATATTTGCCGCCACTTTATACATCCCATAAGTGGGAGGAAATATCATCACCTCATCGCTCTCGGGTTCACAAAAGGCCCTGATCAATAGATCAATAGGTTCATCACTTCCATTACCCATAAAAATACATTCCGGGGCAATGCCTTTGATTGTACCCATGGCGCGCTTCAAGTGGCTTTGTCGAGGATCTGGATATCGATTCCATTTTTCAGAAATTACAGAGCCTAAGGCATTTTCATTTGCATCTAAAAAGATACCCTTGTCCCCCTTGAAATCATCTCTGGCTGAAGAATAAGGCGTGAAATCTTTTAAATGCTTTCTTAATAAACCCTCAATCTCACTCATTTCTCAAAAGATTCCAAACGTAGGGTCACGGCTCTTTTATGACCCTCGAGTTGCTCGGCTGCAGCCATCACCTCTAGGGTGGGTCCTAAGGTTTTTAATCCTTTTTTTGTTATTTCTTGAAAAGTTATTTTTTTAACAAAACTATCCAATGAGACACCAGAATGAGATTTTGCCCATCCGTTGGTCGGTAACGCATGATTCGTTCCTGAAGCATAATCCCCTGCTGATTCCGGAGTGTAAGGACCTATAAATACCGAACCGGCATTGTATATTTTATCAATATACTTTTCTGGATTATTTATGTTTAAAATAAGGTGCTCTGGTCCATAATAATTAATCGTTTTGATGATCTCTTTTTTTGAATTAACAATCATCACTACACTGTTCTTAAGCGATTCTTCAGCCAAATCTTTCCTAGGTAATTGGACTAATTGATCTTTTATCTCCAAAACAACCGCATCCGCAACCGACTGACTTTTGGTCACTAAAACCACTTGACTGTCATTCCCATGTTCGGCTTGTGAGATTAAATCTGCCGCAACGAAACTCACATTACTTTCCTCATCTGCGATCACCATCACTTCGGAGGGTCCTGCAGGCATATCAATAGAAACTTCTTTAGATAATAATTGCTTGGCAGTTGTTACATATTGATTACCCGGTCCAAAAATTTTATCCACCTTAGGAATGGTTTCAGTACCATAGGCCATGGCTGCGATGGCTTGCGCTCCCCCTAATTTTAAGACAGAGCGAATACCCAATAAATGAGCGGTATACAAGACGACTGGATTAATTTTACCCATTTTGTTTGTGGGTGAGGCGATCGTGATATTTTTACACCCAGCGATCAAAGCGGGAATACCCAACATCAAAACAGTCGAGAACAAGGGTGCCGTTCCCCCTGGTATATAGAGCCCAACATTTCGGATAGGTACTGATTTACGTTTACATATAACGCCTGGCATCGTCTCCACAGTCAGTGGTGGCTGCTGTTGTGCTTCATGAAATTTCCAAATATTTTTTTTAGCTACCTCTATCGCAACTTTAAGATTTGCGTTGACGTACTTTTCTGCATTCTTTAGTTCGTCTTCAGAGACCCATAATTCATCCAACTCCACGTGATCGTACTCGAGCACCAATTTTTTTAAAGCTCTATCCCCTCCTCTTCGCACTTTCTCTAGGATAGGTAGCACGATTTTTTCGATCTTATCTGTATCCATCACAGGCCTTTTTAAAACCTCCCGTAATTGACTTTGGTTTACATAATGATAGATATTCATCAGCGAATCATTTTTTCTATGGGGACTACTAATACTCCTTCAGCTCCAGCATGTCTCAACTTTTCAATACTGTTCCAAAAATCGTCTTCGTTAAGTACAGAATGTATACTGCTCCAACCTTCAGCGGCCAACGGCAACACGGTTGGGCTTCTCATACCTGGGATTAAAGCCAATATGCCTTTTAACTTTTCATTAGGTGCATTCATCAAAACATATTTATTGTTTTTACCAGCTAAAACTGCCTCAATTCTAAACAATAACTGCTCAATCAATTTGTTTTTTTCTTGGTCTAGATCCTTATTCCCAACCAATATAGCCTCTGAATGAAGTACCGTTTCAACTTCCTTGAGTCCATTGCTGATCAAGGTGCTTCCGGTACTGACAATATCAAAAATCCCTACCGAAAGACCAATTCCTGGCGCTATTTCTACAGAACCGCTGATTTTATGCACATCAGCTGATATATTTTGTTCATCTAAAAAATTTTTCAGAATAACCGGATATGAGGTGGCAATGCATTGATCTTTAAAATAGTCTAGCCCTTGGTATTCAACTTCTCTAGGTACCGCCAAGGACATCCGACATTTTGAAAATCCCAGTGCTTTGATCTCTATAATTTCCTTTCTTTCTTCCAAGAATATATTGCGACCAATGATGCCTAAATCCGCGATGCCATCAGCCACATATCCTGGGATATCACTATTTCGAAGAAATAAAAACTCTACTGGGAAATTTGAGGCCAATGTCCTTAGTTTTCTCTGTCCATTACTGAATTTAATACCACTTTCTTTAAACAAAGCAAGCGAATCTTCACTCAGTCTTCCAGACTTTTGAATGGCAATTTTTAATTTAGGTTGTGGCATGGTTAACAAAGGATATACTAGCGTGCAAATCTCTAATAAAAAAATCAGTTATTGCATTACTCATTAACTATTTCAACAGAAGTCAGTTCTAAATTTGAGAAGAAAATGGTGACAACAATGAGTTGTTACTCATCCAACTGCACGGTAATGACGGGACACTTGGAGTTATTTGCCACATCTTCAGCAACACTTCGGTTGAAAAAATGACTCATCCCTTTTCTTTGGTGGGTGCCTAACATGATCATATCAGCTTCTATAAAGTCAGCGAAATCAACAATACCATCTTCTTCATTGTTGAAATTATGAATATCAATGGTGTAATTACTGATTATATTAGATTCTACAAATGCTGACATTTGTTTGATATCATGACGCGTATTCGTGAAACTCGCAGGTGTATTAATTTTTACGATACGTAATTTGGCTTGCATCAAATCTTGCACAAAACTAACTCTTTCAACGAGACGTGGATTCACCTCCTCAAAATTTGATGCAAATACGATGTTTTTAATTTTTTCAATATGGATTTTATTTTTGATGGTAATTACAGGACATTGTGCATTACGAACTACTTTTTCTGCATTAGAACTCAAAAATAAATTCTCTAAGTCATCCAAGCTTGAGGTCCCCATAATGACTAAATTTACATCTTGACTGGCTACCTCGGTGGCCAAAGAAACATAAGGATTTCCTATCACTATTTTGAAGCTAACTGTCACTTTTGACATCACATTAGTTATGACTGCCCTTAACTTCAACTCGGTTTGTTGAATAAGTTTAGTCATAAATATATTTTCCAAAGGATCTATATTTGTGGCTCCCATGGTTTTTAATCTACTCTCGGAAGGATGCTCAATCACATGAAACAATACAATTTCAGATGAAGCATGCCTTTCTGCAAGTTGTGTAGCAAAATCAAGCGCATTATCGGATGGCAAAGTAAAATCGAAAGGAACAAGTATTTTTTTCATGTTGTAGTGATCAAAAGTGATTAACAATCAATTTAAACAAAAAGGCGCTTATTAATTATCAAATAAGCTAAAAAGTAAAAGTGTCAGTAATTTATGCCAAATCCCAAAAGTAATACAAAAAATAGGGTTGCAAAAGCTAATTTTTTTAACTCTGCATCTAGGCTGCTGTTTTCTTTTGCCTGGACAGCTTTAAAATGATAGAAAAAAACAGGGATCAACGCTAAAAAAGTATATCCAAAAAAGCTTGGCATTAAAATACTCACAAAAAAGATCGCGCTTATAAAGCTACCTCCAATCAAAAATCCATGATAAATAATGGCCTTTTCTTTTCCTATTATGACAGGAATAGACCGCTTCCCTGCTTTTCGATCACTCGAAATATCTCTAATATTGTTTACATTTAGGACACCCACAGACAGTAAACCACAACTTATGGCTGGTAACAAAAATATGATTTCTAGCTCTTGATTAAATAGATAATATCCTCCAAAAACACCTACCAATCCAAAAAAAATAAAAACAAATATGTCACCAAAACCAGAATATCCATAAGGATTTGAACCCATGGTGTATTTAATAGCTGCTGCTATCGCACCGATACCTAAAGTTAGAAAAAAGAGCAGGTTCAGCCAATGATCTTTAAAAACATAAACAATCAAGATGCACCCTGAAATAAAGGCAAAACATGCACAAAGAATGATCGCTATTTTCATCTGCTCACGTGTAATGGCTCCAGATTGCACTGACCTTTGGGGCCCGCCTCTATCCGGACCATCTACCCCTGAGAGGGCATCTCCATAATCATTGGCTAAATTGGATAATACTTGAAGGAATAAAGTGGTAAATAAACTTAAAACAAGAATTAATACTTGAAAATGGCCAGAATAATAGGCCAAAAAAGCAGCCATGAGTATTGATGAAAAAGCCAACGGTAAGGTACGCAAACGAAAGGCTTTTATCCATGTATTCATCTCGATCATCACATGCGATTAGGTACCTCTATTCCCAATAAATTCATCGAACGACGAATCACCTTTGCCGTCAATCTTGAAAGGCTTATTCTGAAAGTCACAAGAGGGTCATCAGGCTCATTGAATATAGAAAGTTCTTGATAAAAGCCATTATAGTCCTTGGCCAAATCATACACGTATTGCGCCAACAATGCCGGTGAGTAATCTCGTGCGGCCTGTACAATAACCTCTTCAAACCTCACTAAGTGAGCCAGTAGTATTTGTTCCCTCGGATGCATATTCTGGATCGGCGACAATGCTTCGTTGATACCATCAGTAGAAGCCCTTCTTAGTATAGCCGAAATACGTGCATGGGTATACTGAACGAATGGACCCGTATGACCTTGAAATTCGATAGATTCCTTAGGGTCGAACAACATCCTTTTTTTAGGGTCTACCTTGAGTAAAAAAAATTTCAGTGCCCCCAATCCTACCATCCTAAATAAGTTTTTCGATTCATTCTCTGTGAGTCCTTCAATTTTTCCTAACTCAAGGGTATGTTTAGCCGCTGTTGTAAACATCTCATCCATCAACTCGTCTGCATCTACAACGGTTCCTTCTCTTGACTTCATCTTGCCACTAGGGAGGTCTACCATACCATAAGATAGATGGTACAACCCTTCTCCATATGGCCGACCCATTTTTTTCATAATGGCAAAAAGAACATTAAAATGATAGTCCTGCTCGTTTCCGACAACATATACAGATTGATCCATAGGAAAGTCCTCATACTTAAAATCACAGGTTCCGATGTCTTGGGTAATATATACCGAAGTACCATCCGATCTCATTACCAGCTTCTCGTCAAGTCCTTCCTCCTTAAGATCTATCCACACCGATCCATCTTCACGCTGATAGAAGACCTGCTTCTTAAGCCCCTCCTCAATGATGTCTTTACCTAGGAGATAGGTTTCTGACTCTTTATAAATGGCATCAAACTCAATACCCATGGTTTGGTATGTCGTCTCAAAGCCTGCATAAACCCAAGCATTCATGTTGTTCCACAGGGTCATGACTTCAGCATCTTTTTGCTCCCATTTTTGAAGCATCTCTTGGGCTTCAACCAAAATCGGAGCCTTTTTTTTAGCCTCCTCTTCAGAAACTCCTTGCCCTACCAACGTCGCTATTTCCTCCTTATAATATTTATCAAAGAGTACATAATATTTTCCGGCTAAATGGTCTCCTTTAAGTTGAGCGGTCTCCGGAGTCTCTCCCTTACCCCATCTTTGATAGGCAAGCATCGATTTGCATATGTGAATGCCGCGATCGTTGACCAGATTTGTTCTTTTCACTTGATATCCTGCGGCTTCAATAATCCTGGACATCGCATCTCCGAGAAAATTATTCCTCAAGTGCCCTAGATGCAAGGGTTTATTGGTATTTGGGGAAGAAAATTCGACCATCACTTTCTTACCATTGGCAGCCAGTTGTCCCCAATGTTGATTTTTCAGCATGTCATCAAGGCAGGAGATCCAAACAAGTGTACCAATTTCTAAATTCAAAAATCCTTTGACGACATTGTAATCCTTAATCATGCCACTGCGAGATTTCAAATAATCACCAATCACGATCGCTGTAGCTTCAGGGGACTTTTTACTTGATTTTAAAAAGGGGAAAACCACAAAGGTATGGGTACCTTCAAATTCTTTCCGAGTAGGCTGCAAAAATAGTTGAGCTGAATCTAGCTCAATCTCAAAAATTGATTTAAATGCGTTTTTAATATGTGACCTTATGTCCTCTTCTAATTTCATGTTTTTTTTGTAGGTAAGAAAATCTCAGCCATCATACAACGAGCACTGCCACCGCCAAGCATCTCAATAGTGGTTAAATTACTATGCAATAGGGTTCCATATTTTTCAAGTTGTTGCTTTTGCTGAGCATTCAAGGATTGAAAAGCACGCGTTGACATAACTAAAAAACATGCATTATTTTTATTTTTAACCTGAAGCATGTTTCCTGCATAATTATTTAATTGATCCTCAGAAATCAGTATAATTTCTTTGGACTGATTTATAAATGAGGCTAGTACTCGTTCACGTTCGATCAGGTCATCAATAGCTTCGGCACAAATCAATACAAAACGATCCCCTATCGACATCATCACGTTGGTGTGATAGATCGGTAGTCTTTGGCCATCCACATTATGATAAGCTGTAAAACTAATAACCGAATAAGCGGTTAATTTTTCAAAAGCAAGAATAACCTCTTGCTCCGTTCTATCCGAATAAGAAGCATAAGCGATATGGTTTACCCGATCTAATATCAAACTTCCGGTTCCTTCAAGGAATTTATGGTGCGATTCGAAAGATAATAAATCTTCAAATACTTCTGTAATTTCGAAATGACTGCCCAGCGCATCAATCAGGTCAGATCTTCTTTCCAGTCTTCTATTATTGGCAAACATGGGATATAATATCACCGATCCATTTTGATGAAAAGAAACCCAATTATTAGGAAAGATACTATCAGGTGTCGAAGGATCTTGGGTATCCTCAAAAACATGAACTTCAATGGAAGCCTCACGTAATTTTTGAACAAAATCATCAAACTCTTGGAGGGCTTTTGTTTGAATCGATGCGGCCGTCAATTCGGTATCAACCTGAAAATAATTATTTAACGAGGTCTCCTTATTTTTAGAGAAAGCCACCGGACGGATCATCATCAATTGCTGAGTAATCTGATCAGGCATAGCTTCTTCTCAAGGGCAATGTAGCACATCTTAATAAGCCTTCCATCTTGGCCGTTTCCGAAAAAGGAATTTCCTCAACAATAAACTTCCAATCTCTTAATTGTTGATTCAATCGCTCAAATTTTAATTCACTCACAATTACCTCAGGAGAGATACTAAATATATTCGAGTTCATATCATACATTTCTTCCTGATTGATTTCTAAAATGTTTTCGGGCTTAAAAAAATTAATGATCCATTCGGCATCACTTTGATTTTTAAATCCCGCTTTATGAATGATGGCTTTATTTTTACCTATAGGCTGAAAACAACAATCCAAGTGAAGGGCATTGTCATAAGGATTGTGATCTGATTTTTTTAGTTCAAATGGTTTAACCTTCCATGATTTAAAATGCTCAATTAAAAAGTCAACCCCTGCTTCATTGGTTCTGCTCACTATGTAGTTATCAAAGTCTTCTTTTTTAGAATAACCTACAAACAAATGATCTCTATAAGGCATTACGTCTCCACCTTCTATTCTTGAGCTTCCCCCCACTTTAAGTAGTTTGTTTGCATCTATTTGATCTATGATGAAATGGATGCCTTTCTGTTCTTCTGAACGTTTATCTAGAATCTGTGGCAATAAAAACTGATCCCCAATAACCATTCCGATGTCTCGGGAAAATATTTGATTCACGGACTTAAATACTTCGGGACGATGTACCTTCACATCGTAGCCCATTAAGACATGATAAAAAGCGTCTAATTCTTTCTTGATGGCTTCCTCCAAAGGGTACGTACCATTTTTTACATTTAGCAATGTTTTTGGATCATAGATATCGTCTTTTTTGGGTATCCCTCCAAAACTTTCGGGAGATCCCAATACCACCTCTAAAAGAGGAGAACATTCATCAAGAACTTCTAATGTTATCATATGAGTCTTAGCAAAACTCAAATCTAATCAGATGATACTTACAAAAAGAAAGTCATTTGGAATTAATTAGTTCATATTATCAAGTAGAGATCACACATATCTCAATTATTTTTATTATTTATGCAAACATTTTTAATAAACTACAGTGAAAAATTACGCTGATTTAATCGATCAAAGTTTTGAATTTCCTTCTTCAGAATTTGAGGTAAAAGATAAGGAACTCTATTTCCATGGAGTAAATCTTATGGAAATCGTTGAAAAGTATGGAACTCCTCTAAAGCTCTCATACATCCCAAAAATTGGTCAAAACATAAGATATGCTCAAGAAATCTTTAATGGAGCCATGGCCAAGCATAATTATGAGGGAAATTATACGTATTGCTATTGTACCAAATCCTCTCATTTCCAATTTGTTTTAGAAGAAGTACTATTAAATGGTGCCCACATAGAAACTTCATCGGCCTTCGACATTCCTATTATTCATCATTTGTATGATAAAAAATTAATAAGTAAAAAGCTTCTAATCATCTGCAATGGTTTTAAAAGGCCCAAATATATTGAAAATATTATTGGCTTAATCAATGCCGGTTTTACTCAGTGCATACCGGTTTTAGACAACCTAAATGAACTTGAACAGTACACTGAAAAAATTGACAAAAAGTTTAAACTCGGTATAAGAGTCGCCTCAGATGAGGAACCTAACTTTTCATTTTATACCTCTAGATTGGGATTTAGGTACCGAGACATCATCGATTATTACAAAGAGAAAGTTCAAGGAAATGCAAAGGTAGAACTTAAGTTACTCCATTTTTTCATCAATACGGGTATCAAGGATAGCGCCTATTATTGGAGTGAGTTAAGTCGGTTCATTCATATGTATTGTGAGCTTAAGAAGATTTGTCCCACCTTGGATAGTATTGATATAGGAGGTGGTTTTCCTATAAAAAATAAATTGAATTTTGAATTTGATTACGGTTATATGGCCGATCAAATTATAGAAAATATTAAATGGATCTGCGCAAAAAATCATACGCCTACACCTCATATCATTACTGAATTTGGAAATTATACGGTAGGTGAAAGTGGGGCTACCATTTATTCTGTACTCGACCAAAAACTCCAAAATGACAAGGAACTTTGGTATATGATGGACGGCTCCTTTATTACACATATGCCTGATGTTTGGGGACTTAATCAGAAATATATTTTACTCCCCCTCAACTTGTGGAATAATATGTATCATAGGGTGAATATCGGAGGACTGACCTGTGACAGTATGGATTATTATGATTCTGAAGCCCACATAGCTGAAGTTTTTTTACCCAAATACAATAAAGAAGAGACCTTGTATTTTGGCTTTTTTAATACAGGCGCCTACCAAGAAGCATTGGGCGGCTATGGAGGCATTCAGCATTGTCTCATTCCTGCCCCTAAGCATGTCATTATCAATAAAGACAAAGAAGGTAATCTTGTTTCTAAACTGTTCGCAGAAGAACAAAAAAATGAGGACATGCTCAAAATATTAGGTTATACCTAAACGCCTATGGCTTGCATTACTTTAGATATGCCCGTTACGCTATAATCAGCGTATTTCGAAACCACAGTCTCGCTCAGAATAATCGTAGCAATGCCCAGCTTTCTTGCAGGGATCAAATCCCGTTCTTTATCCCCTATCATATAGCTCGCACTTGCTGTGATATCGTGTTTGGCAATCGCTCGCTCAAACATAAGTGAATCTGGCTTTCTACTCAACGACTCAGATACTTCTGGGTGAATAGGAGCATAATAAAAATCGTCAATGATGTTTTGAGCCTGCTTCTGTAAAAAGTCATGACATGTATTCATTTGAGCTTTGGTGTAAAAACCCCTTGAAATACCCGCTTGATTGGTAATGACAATGAGTTTGAAACCCAAATTCTTTAAGCCTAAAAGTACCTCCAAAACATGGGGTAAAATGATGAAATCTTGAAGCTGATAAGTGTAAGTTCCTCGCTCTTGATTAATTATTCCGTCCCTATCCAAAAAAAATGCTTTCATATATTACAAAATAAGCGAAATAAAAGCTACATTGTTATATCGCAAAGTAATTTTAAAAACCCCTGCAAATAAAATTCATGACAGATCGAAATTTAATAATTATACCCACCTATCAAGAAAGTGAAAACATCTCGGATATCATTGAAACGATCTTTAGACTAGAATTACCCTTTGAAATACTCATCGTCGATGATAACTCATCAGATGGAACGGCCGAAATAGTTAAAACGAAACAGGAAATTTATCCTGAAACCTTGCACTTAATGCAAAGACCAAAGAAAATGGGTCTAGGCACTGCATATATAGCTGGTTTTAGATATGGACTGAAAAGAAATTATGATTATATCTATGAGATGGATGCCGACTTTTCTCATGATCCTGAGGACCTCATTCGACTTTATGTCGCCTGCAAAAAAGAAGGCTATGATCTTGCCATTGGTTCTCGTTATGTCAAAGGAGTTAATGTTGTTAATTGGCCCATGGGACGCGTCCTTATGTCTTATTGTGCGTCTATATATGTTCGATTGATCACAGGTATTCCTATTTACGATACTACTGCAGGCTTTAAGTGCTATCACAAATCAGTCCTGCAGGCTATCGATTTGGATACCCTCCAATTTTTGGGTTATGCTTTTCAAATAGAAATGAAATTTAATGCTTGGAAATGTGGATTTAAGATAAAAGAAGTCGATGTCATTTTTACGGATAGAAGAAAAGGAACTTCTAAAATGAGTTCAGGCATCTTCAGAGAAGCCATATTTGGGGTGTTAGAAATGAAAATTCGTAGCTTATTTAAAAAGTATGAGCCGCTCTATTTGTCAATCGAATCTGACCGTTTGGACGGGCTGAATACGGTTGATGATACTAATTGGAATGAAAAAACTCAAAACTATCAACAAGCAGGTGAGTAAATTAACACCGATGATCGCCCGCAAGTCAAAATAGACTGGGACAAAATCCATATAATAGTTTTCTTGATCCAAAGGAATGATTTTAAAATAGTACTGTATAAATGCCAAGCCGAGACCTATAGAATTTCCCCAAAATAGTCCTTTGGTAAGTAACTGGGTTCCCGAGACAATAAATATTTTTCGAATCATCTGATTGGTAGCCCCCAAGCTCTTAAGTATCCCTACCATATTGGTCCGCTCCATGATCAATATCAATAAGATCGAAACCATGCTAAAACTGGCGACCAATAAAATCAAGGTTAAAAAAATATAAACATTTCTGTTCAGCAGTGCCAACCAATCAAATAACTGTAAATATTTCTGTTCAATGCTCTCTACATACAAGTCAGCCGCAATCTGATCAAACAGGGTTGACTGCGCCTCACTGACCTCCTTGTTAGGGCCAATAAACACTTCTACACCACCTACTTGATTGGATTCCCAATCATTGAGCCGTCTGACTAAATTTAAATCTCCAATAATGAATTTGTCATCGAAATCTTCCAAGCCCGTCTCATAAATACCCGTCACAATTAATTTTCTATACCTAGGAGGGTTTTGAACAAAATAAACAAGCACTTCATCCTCAAGGTCCAACTTTAAAATACTTGCTATTTTGGTACTCAGCAAGACTTCAACTGTATAACCGTCTGCCTGAAAAATGGGGAATCGACCTCGCACCATATTTGAACTAAAGAAGGCCGTATCAAATTGGTGATCAACCCCTTTAAAAACCACCCCTTGTACTTCCTCTTCCGTTTTTAATAATCCTGCTTTAAAGGCAAAAGATTGAAAATTATTCACATACTCCTCTGTTTCTAAAACCTTCAACAAGGTATCAGTCATTAAAAAAGAAGCATTTTCAAAGGAGTTAGAATGGGTGTATTTAGTAATTAATAATTGCCCTCCAAAACTATAAATTTTCTCTGAAATGGCTTTATGAAAACCTCCGAGAATCAAGAAAGAAAGTAGTAACGAAAGCACTCCCACAGCGATTGAAGTGATGGCCACTCTATGAATGGTCTGAGAAAAAGTACCCTCCGCGTGATGGGTTATTTTGTTGGCTATAAAAAAATGTAAATTCAATCTGACCTATTTATTTACAATAATAGAGTATCAAACCATTAATTTTACTGCTAAACTTAAAATGTGCTTATTATCTTTGAATTATAAGAAAAAAATAGACCTAGGCTTCTTCGTTTAATGAAATATATAATCTTAATTGTAGTTTTCAATCTTTTAGTAAGCACCTGTGCTAAAAATGAAAAGTGTGAAATGACTCTTGAATCAGCAAGTTGGCTTAATTGGTTTGGAGGAATACCCAATGTGGGCGGAACTGATTATTCAATTAAATTTTTAAGTCAGGAATGTGAAGATTTAAAGATAGACTCTGTTTTTATAGATGGGAAAAGCTTAAACTTTAAGGTAAAACGTACCCAGAATCTTTGGGAAATAAAAGCATCAAAAAGCATCAAAAATTCTACAAGTAACCGTAATCAAATAATGTCTAAGCCAACCAACACCACAATCACACTCTCTCCCATAGACGCCCGAATAGTCTACAGTCTCAATAATAGATCTTCGGAAATTTTTATTGATCGTTTCACTCAGGGAAAAGATCAATTTCGTCAGTAAATAATATGACCTACATAAACTAGAAAAACCAATGGGGATGAGAATTGTATTTATGGGTTCGCCCGAGTTTGCCGTTGCCTCTCTCGAAGCATTGGTTAATTCAGATCAAGAAATCGTTGGCGTAGTGACTGCTCCGGATAGACCGCAAGGACGAGGAAAAAAAGTGGGCGTCTCTGCTGTGAAAGCATTTGCTCTCTTGAATGAATTAAAAGTCCTGCAACCAGATAATCTAAAAGAGGAATCGTTTATCAAGGAATTGTTATCACTCGAAGCCGATTTACAAATAATCGTCGCTTTTAGAATGCTACCGGAAGTTATTTGGTCGATGCCTAAAAGAGGCACCTTCAATCTACATGCTTCTTTACTCCCTCGATATAGAGGAGCAGCTCCTATTAACTGGGCCTTAATCAATGGAGAAACTGAAACAGGAATTACCACCTTCTTTTTAGATAAAAAAATAGATACTGGACAAATAATATTACAAGAAAAAGAAGTGATTCAAGAGGAGGATGACTTTGGTACACTTTATGGCAAATTGATGCTGAAAGGGGCATCACTTATTTTAAAAACGGTTGCACTGATCGAAAAGGGATCCGTAGATACGTTGCCTCAGAATGATGAGAACGCAGGTCCCTTAGCACCTAAAATATTCAAGCAAGATTGTAAAATAAATTGGGACCAAGATGCTGATTGTATCGTTAATTTCATCCGTGGTGTATCACCCCATCCGACCGCTTGGTGTAAATTCAACAATGAAATACTGAAAATATTTCATGTAAATAAAATAACTACGAACCATCTGGATTCTGGGGAATTTGAAAGTGACGGAAAAAAATATTTGCATTTTGGTACCCAAACCTCTGATTTAGCCATTACTTCATTACAAATTCAGGGAAAAAAAAGAATGGCCGTCGAAGAATTCTTGAGAGGTTACCGGATGAACTAATTAATAGATCAAAAACTATAATAAATGAAGATATCAATGATCGCCGCCATGAGTACCAACCGAGTAATTGGTATAAACAATGACTTGCCTTGGCATTTGCCTGATGACTTCAAGTTCTTTCAAACTAAAACAAAAGGACATCATGTACTCATGGGACGTAAGAATTATGAATCTTTACCTCCAAAATATAGACCTCTTCCCAATAGAATCAATCTCATCATCACAAAAAATAATAACTATCAAGCTGAAAACACATATATTTTTCATTCACTTGAAAAGGCCATCGAATATGCTGAAATCCAGGGTGAACAAGAATTATTTATTATTGGTGGAGGAGAAATTTACCAATTAGCACTGCCCTATGCAGATACCATTTATCTAACGGAAGTCGATGCTTCTCTAGACGGTCATGCCTACTTCCCTGTTTTTGATAAACAAATTTTTAAAGAAACGCTGCGATCACATCATGCTTCAGATGAACGACATCTCTACAGCTTTAATTACGTGACTTATCAAAAAAAGTAAGAGGAAGAAAAAACATATAGACACCTCTAGATAGTTTGACCTTCTTTGTCGTATTCTTTTTTAATTGCATCAATGACGTCTTTTTCCAAAACTTTGCCATTACTCCTGTTGGCTGCTTGAATCGCACAATATCTCAAAACATTCAATATACTCCCCCCAGAAATTTCAAAATTATTGGCTATTTTGTCAAAATCAATATTTTCAATATCATACATTGAAAAATATTTTTCCCACAACTTAACCATCATGGATTGATCTGGCTTGGGAAAATAAACAATACTTTGAAATCTCCTTAAGAAAGCATCATCAATATTGTCTTTAAAATTTGAAGCCAAAATAGCAATCCCATCAAAATCCTCAATCCGCTGGAGCAAATAAGAGACCTGTTGATTGGCAAACATATCATTACTGCTCTGTGTACTCATTCGTTTACTGAACAAAGCGTCAGCTTCATCAAAGAATAATACCCACCCTTTATTCTCTGCAATTTTGAAAATATTAGCTAAGTTTTTTTCCGTTTCACCTATAAATTTTGAAACTACAGAGGATAAATCTACCCGATAAACATCTAGATTTTCACTTTTTCCAAGCAGTGCTGCAGTCATCGATTTACCGGTACCAGGTGGACCATAAAAAAGGGCCCTATAGCCCTTTTTAAGATATTTTTGTAAATCAGCATTCCGCATGATTTCTTTTTCATTATTGATCCATGTCTTTATATGATCAATATCTTTCAATAATTTAGGCTCAAAAATGGCATCGCTCCATTCCAATCTTGTGGTCAAAAGTTGAGCGGGGAATGTAGGTGAAAATCTGGGCTTGTAAGGCTCATTTAATGTTAAATTCGACAAAAACTCTTTACTTGCAATCAATTCTCCACTCCAAATAGGTTCATGTTCATTCGTGAATCCTATAGTGATGATGTTCTGTTGAGCCAAAATATGTTCCTCTTCAAAGCATTTATATAAATCAAACCTACGTGTTAAGTCTGATCCTGCAATAATAAATGCTGCCGTTTCTCCTGTCGGCAAAAAACCATTATGCTTCTCACCTTTAATACCTCCAAATTCAGCATAATACCTATCATATTGCTTATTTTTGGTGAAAAATATATCAAAAATAGAGGGTCTCAAATGGGGTGCCAAAGCGATGATCATTACCAAACGATCAATTTCACCTAGTCCATGATGACGCGTGAATTGGGCGTAGTAAGAATCATCCTTTTCTAGCTCAGGTATTAACGGTAAGTCACCTCCTGCTACTTGTTCGAAATAGTCTTTCAATCTATAGGATATGGTCTCTTCTAGCCATTCCAGCTCTTTAGCCAAAGTTGGTAAACTATTATTTAAAATTAAGTCCAATTTACAATCATTCTTTTCGACATCCAAGGTAGTTTAACGGTGCCAAATCCCCAAGGAAGACTCTTTAAAAGAATATCTATGGTCTTTTTTTCAACCTCTAGTTCCCAAAAATCATCCTTCTCTTCCACAAATCCTTGTCTCACAAAAAAACCTTCTCTCATGGCATCTATTGAAGAGGATTTTAATTTTTCCCAGTTTTGCATGACTCCTTTGAGCATTAAGTCTGAAGTTTCCTTTTCTTTATCTGTTAATTCAATTTGCAAAGGTACTGGCGTTGCCAACTTGATTCCGCATAAAATTTTATTTAGAAGTAGTTCGTGTTCAGGTGTTTCATTAGAGCCTGTTACCAAATATTGAATAAGATGCACCGCTCTTACGGCATCTTCCTCAGTTTTAAATGCCCCTTTTTCAGTCATCTCTAACATTTGAAAAAATCGATCTAAATAAGGCCAAACAATAACAATTCCTGCATTTTTTATTTCAATACGATGCTCTAATTTAATAGATTCAATCTCGTCAGTCAGATCCAATACGATAGGCAAAGGTTTTACTTCTGAATCATTCTCTTTCGGAATATCCCGTGTTTGTTTAGATGTATTCAATGAGACAATCATTTCTATGAGTTTATCAGAAATATTCAAATAAGTGTAGGCGTTCATGTCAAAATCAAAAGAGATTTGATTTACTTTTTTAAATTGCTGTAAAAATAAATGCACTAAATCAAGTGCGTTAAGATTCATGAACTTAGCATTCAATACAGATTGATATATGGTCTGATAAAATAACTCATTGATGATCTTTGGTTGAATGGAAGGCCAAATCTGAGTAAATAGCTTGATGATATCAGATTTATACGTCATTAACGATTTAGTATGCTTTGGGAATAATGCTCGGGTAATCAGAAATAAAACATCTTCTTTTTCATTCCTGACCACGCGGGTTCTCACCTCGCTATTTTCCATCACAGAAATAATGGCTCCCCTTACATCCTCGTGTCCTGTATTTAAATAACTTTCAATTTTACGTAAAAAAGCCAAATATGATTTAATCAAAAAGGCATAATCAGCAGGTAAGGATCCAGTAGTAATATAGTAAGTCATTATAGCAATGAAATCTTTATTAGGATGATGTTTGACCAAATAAGTATTTGGAATAGGCATCACTTCGTTATTTAAATTTAAATCATTAAATAACTTCATAAAGGGAAGAAATTTCATTTCTCCCTCATGCAATGCATCACTGGTGATTTTCAATAATTGTTCCTTTACTTTTGGGAAAACAAAGGTGGTCTTCTTTGTTATGAAGGTTACCGAAGATAATATGAATCGATCATGATCGAAGCTTTCAAGATGAGAGAAATATCTGAAAAGAAAAGTGATCCATTCATCTTTTGCTTTTAAATAACCCCATCTCTTGATTAAGAGATTGAAATTAACAACAAAGGCACCATGCTGTGGAGATAAAATAAGTAATATTCTATCAATAACCTGAGGTTTCATGATCGGAATGATCTTTTCAAAAACACCATCAGGTCTTTTAAGCATGGATACGGCTTCAATAAAAGATTTTGGATGCTCGTTAAGCATCTGATTGGTTAACCGAACCAAGTTTTCTGACTTAGAAAATCCTTGATGATCAAACTCGATAGACCACCATGGATATTCATTATAAAGAATGAGATGCAACAAAAAATCTATATCCCCTTGCCAAGCCAACTCTTTATTGGCATAGCTAATCGTATTAAACTTAGTTGATTTCAAATAAGCAGATATTTCCTCTGATTCTTGACTTCCTGCAAGGTCTATTAATTCAATTTTACTCATCTGCATACTCAGTGACCATTGGTCCAACATTTCATCCCAAATTAGTTCATCATTGGCTGTTGGGTATTCATGTTCATACCTCAGAATGATCAGCACAAAATAATTGGTAAGCACCGATTTCTTTACAACTGCAGCGAAGGCCTGCTCAAATTGATTCGCGATTTTTTGAGCCTGCCCATGAACTGAAGGCCTTATGATTTTATATAGAGAAAGGAATTTTTTTTCACCTAAAAATGAGATCAAGAAATCAAGATTTGAAGACTTTTTGATGAACGCATCAATATTTAATTTAAAATGATGTCCATCTACTTTAGCTAATTTAACCAGTATTTCATAAAACCTTTCTGCTGAGTGAACGGCTGACCAATTTGGAAATATTCCCGTCGTAATTACCACTTCAACAAAATCGTATATATCAAAATGAGCTAAATAATCATCTTTAATACTGGCATATGATAGCGACTTTAGTTGGTCAAGATCTGCTTTTTCAGCTTTTAACAAGGTCAATTTTGGAGGAGCTACTGATTTTTTAGGAGTCAACTGCGCCAGTAATAAACCGCTCAGTATGTTGAATTCTATTTTTTGAATATTTCTTAAGCCTAATAAAATCAATTTAGAGGTAAAGACGATTTTAGAAACTGAGAATACCATACTTTGCCATAAAGGTTCCCATTGTCCAGCATAGTCAGGCATCATTTGATTAAAGTATTGGGGAATTAATTTTTCTGGCAAACGTTCAAATAAACTGATCAATACTTGTTCAACATCTCTATCTCTCCTCAATCGTGATATAAAAAATTCCCTCTTGAAATGAAGTATCCTATTGAATGCCTCTTCTGCTTCATAAATGAAAATCGCTTCATTAAGTTTATTACGATCTTTTAAAAAGATTATAAATGCATCAACATAATAGAGGGTAATCTCATTATTTTTTGGAGCCATTAAAAAAACTTCAACCTCATCGGGAATGATGAAAAAATTAATTTGATCATCCAAAAACTTCAAAAGAGATTCTTGATCATAATGATCATGCGATAAACCGAAAATTATCATTAAGACTTCCAGTTCAAGCATCGATTTTTGATTGACTTTTTTGATAGAGGTCATGATCTCATTAAATGAAATCTCACCAAACTTATAGTCTATTAATTTGATTAACTCGGCCAATGTTTCTTGTTTGAGAACTCTTAAAAAGATTTTCATTTTTCCAATACTTCGCCGAGTAAGTATTTGCCAAATCGTACTTTGTATGGATAATTGCTTAATAAATTGAAATTCAAATTCCTGGAAATTCAAATAAGGAGTTTCGGCCTCCTTAAATCCCAATTCAATAACTTTTTCTAATAATATTCCAAATGTCCGATGTGGATACAAATCAAATGAGCTTACTGGCGCTAGGTCGCCAAGATCATTCAAATTCAAAAACTCTTTTTGTAATGCCGCCCCCTCATTCGAGTCTATCAGCAAGTGTAAAGGAGAAAGCATAGGGGTATCTGGACCAAAAAGACTCTCGATAGAGATGAGGAGATCGGAGGATAATAATTTATAAAATTTATTTAACGTACTCAATTCAATCTCTTTAAAAAATTGGGCCGTCAATACTCCTTTGACCAAAAGATCCTTAAAAAACATCTCAAAAGATGACCAACGTTTGAAAGGCGTACTGCTGATCCCCCCTTTTTCAATCACAACACGCAATAAAGCCAGGTCTTTGGCCTCAGTTGAAGGCTGGATATCTGATATAGAAGGCGTCTCCTGAAATTCCCGTATCGCAGCTAGCAACAACGCCTCATCATCCTTCTTTTCATCAAACACAGCCGTAAGTGGGGTCAATGCATCAGAAGACAATAATGCCAAAAATTGACGCACGGTACTCAGGTCAAACTCTTTGAAAAATACGGCTTTCAAGAGGTTGCCGCGCAATAGCGCAATAAAAAACGTCTCAAAAGATGACCAACGTTTGAAAGGCGTACTGCTGATCCCCCCTTTTTCAATCACAACACGCAATAAAGCCAGGTCTTTGGCCTCAGTTGAAGGCTGGAGATCTGATTTAGAAGGCGTCTCCTGAAATTCCCGTATCGCAGCTAGCAACAACGCCTCATCATCCTTCTTTTCATCAAACACAGCCGTAAGTGGGGTCAATGCATCAGAAGACAATAATGCCAAAAATTGACGCACGGTACTCAGGTCAAACTCTTTGAAAAATACGGCTTTCAAGAGGTTGCCGCGCAATAGCGCAATAAAAAACGTCTCAAAAGATGACCAACGTTTGAAAGGCGTACTGCTGATCCCCCCTTTTTCAATCACAACACGCAATAAAGCCAGGTCTTTGGCCTCAGTTGAAGGCTGGATATCTGATTTTGAAGACGTCTCCTGAAATTCCCGTATCGTAGCTAGCAACAACGCCTCATCATCTTTCTTTTCATCAAACACAGCCGTAAGTGGGGTCAAGGCATCAGAAGACAATAATGCCAAAAATTGGCGCACGGTACTCAGGTCAAACTCTTTGAAAAATACGGCTTTCAAGAGGTTGCCGCGCAATAGCGCAATAAAAAACGTCTCAAAGGATGACCAACGTTTGAAAGGGGTTCTGCTGATCCCCCCTTCTTCAATCACAACGCGCAATAAAGCCAGGTCTTTGGCCTCAGTTGAAGGCTGGAGATCTGATATAGAAGGCGTCTCCTGAAATTCCCGTATCGCAGCTAGCAACAACGCCTCATCATCTTTCTTTTCATCAAACACAAGCATCAACTTTGCCAGGGTTTGACTAGATAGTAATGAGAAAAATTTGGACAACTTTTTCTTGTCAATATTTAGGAAAAATTGAGCTGATAAACTTTGGTCCTTGAGTAAATTTTCAAGAAAAAGATAAAGTAATCTTTGTTGATGTAATATTTGATTGATTTCTACAATATTGAAATTAATAATCTGGGTGAATACAGATAATCTCATCTCAGGTGAAAAGTTTCTGATCAACAAATTCAAATCGATAACCTTGCGTGGAGTGGCAACAGACAATAACTTTAAATAAAGCAGCTCTTTTAATTCGATTTTAGTGGTAGCTACCGGTACAATATTAAAAATCCAGTCACTTGTCTTTAATCTCACTTCCTCTACCAAATCACCCATTTGACCTGACAATAAAAGTAATAAGTCATTCTCAAGATCAGTCAAATCCTTCATTTGAAGATTGAACTGCGCATCCTTGGAAATTAGATCATAGCTATTTGATGGACCAATGAATTGATTAAATGATTCATCTTCTAACCAACCCGCTATTTCATTTGGTTTTTCCTTTAATAATGCCGTCCAAGCCCATGTAAACTGATCTTTCAATTCATATAAATCTTTGGAATGTAAGGCCTTGAAAAAATCTAAAATTTTACTTTTTTTGAAGAATGAAAATCTGTTACGAGTGACAAAAAAATGAACCAGTTTAATCTCCCAAGAGTTTTGAATGTGAGCTAATAATGAAAGGCGTAATAATCTAATCAAATCGACTTTTGACCCCTTTTTGAATAATCTTTCCCAAAGAGTCCAAGGATATTGCCCATTGATAAAAAAATTATTTAAAATCACATCATGTCCCACCTCACTATTGAATCTCGCCCACACCAAATCTGCTTGACTGTCTGTCGGATTGTCAAAAAAAACAGTCAATAATAAATTAAAATCATTGAATATTTTCCCCTCGTCAAGGTCAATATTTTCTAACTCAATCGCATCCGTTTCAGC
>Ga0209632_10001365_pt1 | contig 24591 bp, 31 predicted proteins | sample COG_10_FD_184754 | JGI IMG/M metagenome (GOLD analysis project Ga0209632, IMG submission 184754) | Pelagic Microbial community sample from North Sea - COGITO 998_met_10 (SPAdes) (version 2) | ecosystem: Environmental > Aquatic > Marine > Neritic zone/Coastal water | place: Helgoland, sampling... | reverse complement strand
GTAAAAAAAATAAAATTGAAATTGAATGTTCTTTAAAATGGAATGCAAGTTACGGTGAAGATATTTATCCTTATACAAATAATATTTACCAAAAGGATGGTGGCACTCATTTACTAGGATTTAGAAGTGCATTAACGAGAGTAATAAATAAATATGCAGTAGAACACAATTTATTAAAAAAAAATAAATTAACAATATCGGGTGATGATATAAAAGAGGGTCTTACTTGTGTTATTTCAGCAAAAATACCTGATCCGAAATTTTCTTCTCAAACAAAAGATAAGCTAGTTTCTTCTGAGGTGAGAATGATTGTAGAAAGCATTGTTAGCGAAAAATTATCAATATGGTTTGATCAAAATCCAACTACTTCTAAAATAATTTTAGCAAAAGTAATGCAAGCAGCACTAGCAAGAGATGTTGCAAGAAAAGCTAGAGAGAACGTAAGAAGAAAAGGTGCTTTAGAATTAAGTGGTTTACCTGGAAAATTAGCTGATTGCCAAATAGGAAAACAAGAAGGAACAGAATTATTTATAGTAGAGGGAGACTCTGCCGGAGGTTCAGCAAAACAAGGAAGAAACAGATCAAATCAAGCAGTCCTACCTTTAAGGGGAAAGATTCTTAATACTTATGTAGAAGAAATCACTCTTAAAAAAAATAGCAATAGAGATGGCAGTGAACATAGAACAAAATCTTTAGCTAAAATGATGTCATCAAATGAAGTTGTCACTTTAATTAATGCTCTTGGTCTTGATCCAAAGACTGAAGAAATAGATCTTAAAGACTTAAGGTATGGAAAAATTATTATCATGACTGATGCTGATGTTGATGGATCACATATTAGAGCTTTATTGTTAACATTTTTTAACAATAAACCATTTAATAAATTAATTGAAAATGGACATGTCTATCTCGCCCAACCACCATTATTTAAAATTAATAAAGGTACAAAAGGAATTTATATAAAAGATGAAAGTGAATTAGAAAATTATATTTTAAAAAATAATAAAGAATTACAAAAAATTAAAAAAGGAACCAAGGAATTTACTAAAGCCTATGATGAAGAAAAGTCTAGAATGAGTATTCAAAGGTTTAAGGGGTTAGGAGAAATGAATCCAGAAGAATTATGGAGCACCACTTTAGATCCTGAAACAAGAAATTTATTAAAAGTTCAATACTCGAAAGATTTAAAAAAAGACCAGAATCTTATACATACTTTGATGGGTAATGATGTTGCTTTAAGAAAAGATTTTATTGTCTCTAATGCAATTAATGTTCAAAATTTAGACATCTAATAATGAAGTTTTTCGAAACTTCAAAATATTTTTCACTTAAAAAATCAACATACATTAACCTTAGATGGATTGCTATTATTGGTCAATTTATAACTATAAATGTAATTTATTTTATTTTTGATTTTGATTTTGATTTAGTTTTAGAAAATTTAACAATTTTAATTGGCTTACTAAGCAATTTGTATTTAATTTATATCAATAAGAATACACAACTATCAGATAAAACGGGATTTCTTTTTTTATTAATTGATATTTTTCAGCTAAGTTGCTTAATTTATTTAACTGGAGGAATTGCAAATCCTTTTGCAATCTTTTTAATAATTCCAAGTATTTTTTCATCTTTATACTTAGGCATTAGAAGTAATATTTTATTAGTTGGTATAACTATTTTAATAATTATTTTTATTACTTTTTTTAATCAACCACTTCCTTCCCCAGTAAGCGAACATTTTCATGTTGATAGTTATTATTATTATTCAATGCCCATCTCATTAATTATTGCTTTAATTTTTTTAAATTATTTTGCTTTAAGTTTTGGAAAAGAATCTAGAATTCGGAAAGAAGCTCTAAACAAAATGGAAGAAATTATGTCCAAAGAACATGAGCTTTTATCACTTGGTGGCCAAGCTGCTGCTGCTGCTCATTCATTGGGCACTCCATTTTCTACAATCAAGATTATATCTTCAGATTTATTAAAACAATTTAAAGATAACGATGAAGTTAAAAAAGATGTAGATCTTTTGATGAGCCAAATAGAAAGATGTGGTGAAATATTAAAAACGCTAACATTAAATCCTATTGTAGAGGATGATTTTATTGATAGAGATTTAACTATGGTTGATTACATAGATGAAATTGTAAAGTCTTTTAAGGAAACAAGTAAAAAAAATTTTATTATAAACTTTGATCAATATTCTAATTCATTGAATATTAATAAATCAATTGAAATAGTTTATGGATTAAGAAATTTTATTGGGAATGCAAATAAATTTTCAAAAAGTAAAGTTTTTATAAATATAAAAAGTGACAATAATATTACAGAAATTATTATCGAAGATGATGGTGAAGGGTATCCCAAGGATGTATTAAGAAATATTGGTGAACCCTACATTAAATCATATAAATCATCTGTAAAATCAAAATCAGGATTAGGCTTAGGTATTTTTATAGGTAAAACTCTGCTTGAAAAAAATTATGCAAATATTTTATGTAAAAATTCTAAAACCAGAGGTGGTGCAGAAGTTAATATTAAATGGAAGAATAAAGATCTTTTAAATCTTTAGTGTAATTTTTTTTTATTATCAAATAGTCCACTTAGTTGGGAAATCATTACATCTCCTAGTTCATTTACATCTGTTATCTTAATAGCTTTATCGTAGTACCTAGAAACATCATGACCAATACCAATGGCTAAAATTTCAACATCACTTTTAGTTTCTATAAATTTAACCATTTTTTTTAAATGTTTTTCTAAAAAATCTCCTGAATTAACTGATAGAGTGGAGTCGTCTACTGGTGCACCATCTGAAATTACCATTAAAATTTTTCTCTCTTCTTTTCTTTTTTTGATTCTGTTGTAAGCCCAAGAAATAGCCTCTCCATCTATATTTTCTTTTAATAAGCCCTCTTTAAGCATTAAACCTATATTATTTTTAGCTTGTCTCCAGTGAGTATCTGCCCCTTTATATATTATGTGTCTTAGGTCATTAAGCCTTCCAGGACTCTTTGGCTTATCATTTTTATTCCAAGCTTCTCTACTTTTTCCCCCTTTCCAGTTTTTGGTAGTAAAACCTAATACTTCAACTTTTACTGAACATCTTTCTAGAGTTCTAGACAAGATATCCGCACAAAGTGCTGCGATTGTTATGGGACGACCACGCATCGATCCTGAATTATCAATTAATAAAGTTACTATAGTATCTTTAAAATCAAGATCCTTTTCTTTCATGAAGGACAGCGAATTATAAGGGTCCATTATGATCCTAGTTAGTTTAGAACTGTCTAATAAACCTTCTTCTAAATCAAATTCCCAAGCTCTATTTTGTTTTGCGAGTAACTGTCTTTGTAACTTATTTGCAAGTTTAGTTATTAGGTCTTGGAAACCAATAAGCTGTTGATCTAAATTTTTTCTTAATTTCTGTATTTCTTTTATATCTTCTAAGGTTTCAGCTTTTGCAATTTCATCAAAATCTGTCGTAAAAATCTTATATTCTTGATCAGTATTATCTAAGTTAGTTTTTTGCATTACATTTTCTTTACTATCTTTAAGAGATTCTGAGTCCTCCAGCTGTTCATCCATTTGCTGATCATTCAAATCAAAACCTGCATCTAGACTTGTTTGAGTTTCATCTTGCCTATTTTCATCCTCTTTACTATCTGATTGATTATCATCATTGTTTTCTGATTTGTTCTCTTGCTCATTATTTTTATCATTATCATCCTCATTTTTTTCATCATTATTTGAATTAAAAATATCCATATTTTCAAGAATTTCTGCAAATTTTAAACCATAACTATCTTGATCTTCTAAGTTTGTATTTAAAAAATCCAAATGCTTATCAATAGATGAGTTAAAATCTTTTTCCCAAAAGCTTAACATTTTTGAGGACACTGTATTAAGTTGTAAATTAAAAAATTTTTTTAACATATAAAATTCAAAAGCTTCTGTTACAGGAACATCTTCTTTGTTTTTTAATTGATCCTTATAAGTTGAAGCTATTTTTTGAATGTAATTTTCATTTAAATTTTTTCCAACACCTTTAAGCATTTTTCCACCTAAAACTTCATATCTAATTTTTTCTGCAATACTGTATAGAGATTTACAAGAGGGATTGTTAGGCAAGTTTTTATTAAATATTGCTTTATTTGAAAATTTCTTTTTAAGTGCACCTGAATCTGTTTCTGCTCTTAATCTGATAAAATCATTTTTATTTGATAAATTTGTTACATCAAAAAAATCTATTTTTTTTGATTTTAAATCTTTATCAATTTTTTTTATATCTAATTTATAATCTTCAGAAATTACTTTAGCAGTAGAGACTAGAGCTTGTTTAAATTGTTCTTTAAAATTATCTTCTTTATTGCTCATTTAAATCTGAATGTTTATCATCGACTCTGGTAATTCGTCACCAAAACATCTTTGATAATATTCAGCTATAGTATTTTTTTCTATATCATCACATTTGTTTAAGAATGTAACTCTAAACGCATAACCAGTATCTTTAAAGATTTCTGCATTTTCTGCCCAGTGTAATACAGTTCGGGGACTCATAACTGTTGAAATATCCCCTGCTATAAATCCTTTTCTCGTTAAAGAGGCTACTTTAATCATATTGGATACTTTTTCTTTGCCTTTAGGGTTATTTAAATTTTTATTTTTTGCTAAAACAATTTCCATTTCTCTATCTAGGCTTAAATAGTTTAAGGATGTAACAATATTCCATCTATCCATTTGTCCCTGGTTTATTTGCTGTGTGCCATGATATAGTCCTGTTGTGTCGCCTAATCCAACCGTATTAGAGGTTGCAAATAATCTAAAAAATTTATTTTGTTTTATAACTTTATTTTTATCTAAAAGAGTAAAATTTCCTTCAGCTTCTAATACTCTTTGAATAACAAACATCACATCAGGTCTTCCAGCATCATATTCATCAAATACAAGTGCAACAGGATTTTGAATAGACCAAGGCAAAATACCTTCTTTAAACTCTGTAACTTGTTTCCCATCTTTTACAACTATTGCGTCCTTGCCAATAAGATCAATTCGGCTTACATGGCTATCCAGGTTTACTCTAATACATGGCCAGTTTAATCTTGCAGCAATTTGCTCTATATGTGTTGATTTACCAGTTCCATGATATCCTTGAACTAAAACTCTCTTATTAAAAGCAAATCCAGATATGATTGCAAGTGTAGTGTCTCTATCAAATTTATAATTTTTATCTATTTCTGGAACATATTCACTTTTTTTTGAGAATGCGCCAACCTCCATGTCTGAGTCAATTCCAAAACTTTGCTTTAAAGATATTTTAATGTCAGGTTGTATATTTAAATTAGGTGTCAATTTTTTTCCTATAAGTGTTCTTTAACTGAGTGTAAGCTAAAGTAATTAATTTAAGTTTTTCTTCATATTCTTTATTACCCAAATTAATATCAGGGTGAAATTTTTTGACAAGAGTTTTGAATTTGTCTTGTATTTGTTCCCATTTTAAACCAACTGAAACACCTAAAATACTAAAAGCTTTAATATCATTAGCATCAAATTTGAATTGATTCATATGGTTGTATTCACCTCTAAGCTTAGTTTTATCAAACTCATTTTTTAAAGTGTTATTCCATAAAACTTTAAAAAAATTATCAGAGGAACTAAAACTTTGAGTAGGCTTGTGCCAAGTCATATCTGATTTTAAAAAATCAAATACTTGTTCATCATCCATTCCTTTAAAATAATTCCAATTTTTGTTAAATTCTTTAACGTGAACCAAACAAAGTAGTCTGTAGCTTTTACTATTATCTTTTTCAATCGGTGCCTTATATTCACCAATTTTAGAGCAATTATTCCAGTCACAAATATTTTTCATGTTATATAATATTAAAATAATACTTATGAATATAAATAAATTAATTGCAATTGTTAAAAATAAGCTTGAGGCAAAAATTATTATTCAAGATCTTAAGATTGAGGATAAAAGTTTTTTACACAAAAACCACAAGGGCCAACAAGAAGGAAAATTTCATTTAAAAATAATAATAAATTCAGATGAACTTACTAAAACAAGCAAGTTAGACTCAACTAAGAAAATTTATAGTATATTAGATTTGGAATTAAAACAATATATTCACTCAATTCAAATACTAATTAATTAATTCTTTTTTTAGAAAGAGGTTAATTTTTTTTGAGTCAAATTGTAGTTTATATACTGGAGAACCTATCTTTTTAAGAAGTACTAAATTAATCTTATTTGTATTATTTTTTTTATCTTTTTTCATAAAAGACAAAATTTTATTTAAATCTTTTATAGAAAAGAATTTATTGATATTTTTTGGAAGTTTTAATTTATTTAAATGATCTTCAATCAAGTTAAATTCATTAATATTTAGAATCTTATTTAATAAACTAAACTTTGCTGCAGTTTTAATTCCAAGTATTACAGCCTCTCCATGGTTAAGTTTTTTTGAATACCCCAGTGTTGCTTCATAAGCATGAGCAAATGTATGCCCAAAATTTAAAATTTTTCTTATGCTTATTTCTTTTTCATCAGCTTCAACAATTTTCTTTTTAATGTAGCAACTTTTAAAAATTGCTTTTTCTATTAAAGGGCTTTTAAGATTTAAAATTTGAGAGCCATTTATATCTAAAAAAGAAAAAAATTTTTTATCAGCAATTATTGCATGCTTTAATATTTCTCCATAGCCACATATAATTTCTCTTTTGGGTAGGGATTTCAAAAAAACAATATCAGAAATAACTAAACTAGGTTGATAAAATGCACCAATCAAATTTTTACCATATTTGCTATTTATTCCTGTTTTACCTCCAATTGAAGAATCTACCTGAGACAACAAAGTAGTAGGTATATTGACAAACTTTAATCCTCTTTTAAATATACTCGACGCAAAGCCAGATACATCTCCAGTAATACCTCCCCCAACAGAAATTACACAATCATTTCTGTTAAAATTTTTACTCAGTAAAATAGATAAAATATTTTCAACACTTTTTTGATTCTTATTTTTTTCACTAGAATCAAAATAGTGAAGAGATATTGTTTTTTTAGGTAAAGAGTTTAAAACTTTACTAATAAGTTTTTTGGGTACATTCTTGTCCACAATAACAAGACATTGATTAAAATTAATCGAATTTTCTTTTAGAATGAACCTAATCTTATTTACAATATTGTTTCCTATAAAAATTGGGTATTTTTTATCTCTAGTTTTTACTTGTATTTTAATTAAGCTCATAAATTTCTATAATTTTCTTTACTATTTCAGTTTTTGTAAACTTATTACAGTTTATTTTAAATTTTGCATGTGAATATATTTTTGATCTACTTTTAATTATTGACTTTATTTCTTGATCTGTCGACCTGAATGCAAGAGGCCTTTTTTTACTATTTTTCACTCTTTTAATTAAAATTGATTCATCCCAATTCAACCAAAATGAAAAATGATTAGTAAGAACTTCTTTTCTAATTTTATTATTAATAAACCCACCACCGCCAAGAGAAACAACATTTCTAACTTTTTTTAAACATTTGAGGGTTATTTTTTCCTCCAGATCTCTGAAATATTTTTCACCTTTTTTCTCAAATATGTCTGAAATATTCATTCCAGCATTTTTAACAATCAAATCATCAATATCAATAAATGGAAGGTCTAATTTTTTTGAAACTAAATTACCTATGGAGGATTTTCCAGAACCCATCATGCCCAAAAAAACTAGGTTTTTATTTGAATTCATAAATTTTCTTTATTGAAAAAACACAAATATGTCTTAATTTGAAATTAATAAAGAATATATGCAATTTTCAAAAAACACAAGTACCGGCACTAGCAAGGGTTTTTTAATTAAGATAATATTATTTTTGATTATTATTGTTGGTGGTGTGATATTGTTAGGTAAAATTGAATTTCCATCTCCTAATAAAGAAATTGAAAAAACTATTTCAAATGAAAAACTTAAAATTGTTAAATAAAAAATATTTATCAGTTATCTTATTTTTCTTATTTTTTGGACTTACTGCTAAAGCTCAAGAACCCATTGATATATGGAGTATTGAGGAGAAAAAAACTACTGATAATATTGATTCAATTGATAATAATGAAATAAACAATATTACACAGAACAGCATTTATAAAATGCAATCCCAAAAAGATGATAAAAAAAATATAGAAGAGGATCAAACACTAATATCAAAAGAAATTAAAATTGTAGGCTTATATGACCCTGCAGAAAATGGATTAGATATTAACATGTGGTCTAAATCAAATGGAGATCAAATTTTAAATATATTTAAAAGAATTAATAAAATGGATCTTTCAAAAGATGCTTCAGAAATTTTAGATATTTTGCTTTTAACTAATTCTTATTACCCTGAAATAAATATTTCTAAAGATCAATTTTTAGAATTAAAATCTAATTGGTTTATTAAAAATTCTGATTTTCAATTAATTGAAAATTATTTAATAAAAAATCAAATAATTAATGAACATCCAAAACTTACTAAATTATTAGTAGATGATTATCTTTCAAAATCAGAAATAAAAAAGTCATGTGAGGTTTTTTCTAATTTTAGAGGCACTATTCAAGATGATTATTTATCTAAATTTAATATTTATTGTTTGATTAATGATAATAAAAAAGAAGAGGCTCAGTTACTGCTAGATTTAAAAAAAGAACTAGGCTTCGAAGATAAATTTTTTGAAAATAAGATAAATTTTTTAATGGGGTATACTAATCAACCTGATGAAGAAATATCAGAAAATACAATTCTAGACTTTCATTTATCACACAGGACTAATCCTCAATTTAAATTTGAACCCAAAGATTCAACTTCTAAACAAATTTGGAAATATTTATCAACATCAAATTTATTAGACAGTATTAAAGAAATAGATTTAAAGGATATAGAAAAAATTAGTAGTGTTGAAAAAGCTACCCATAAAAAACATTATGCCGAAAAAGAGTTATTTGAACTTTATAAAAGATTTCAATTCAATATTAACCAATTGCTAAATATCAAAGAGTCTACAAAAGTATTATCAGCAATTGAGTCAAGAGCCTTAATTTATCAAGGAATTTTAATTACTACTGAAATTGAAAATAAACTTATATTGATAAATGCTTTAAAAAACTCATTCAAAAGTGAAGGTATTGAAAATGCATTTGATATTGAACTAAGAGAGTTTTTGAAAAAAATTGACAAAAAAGATGTTCCTTCAAACTTTACTTCATTTTATAACAATTACTTAGATGAAGATAAAACGGAAGTGACCAATATTAAAATAAACAATAAAATTTTACACCAATCAAAATTGATTAATTATTTTAAGGATGAAGGGTCATCAAAAAAAATAAGTAAAGATTTAAATGATTTACTGAAAAAAATTAAAAAAAATAAAAAATATTTCTTTTCAAAAAAAGATATTATTTTAGTTGAGGCTTTTAAGTCAGATGGTATTCAAGTTTCAGAAAAATTTAAAGATCTGTATGAAATAAAAGATTCAGAAATGCCATCCGATATTCAGATATTTATTGATAGTGGGGATATGGCAGCTGCTATGCTGCGAATTGTTGAAGTTATTGGTCAAGATGAGTTAATAAATATTGATGTAGATACGTTGTATTTTATAATTAGCACACTTAATCAGCTAAACGCTGACCCGCTACGTAATAAAATTCTTCTTAAAGTTCTTCCTTTAAAAGTTTAAAATTTATAATAAAATAATTAGTAATTATGTCAGTTAAAAAAATTTTAACAGAACCAAACAAGTTATTACGTCAGGTATCAAAGAGCGTTGATAAAGTCGGTGATGAGGAGAGAATGCTAATGGATGATATGCTTGATACAATGTATGATGCACCTGGAATTGGACTTGCTGCTATCCAAATTGGAGTTCCTAAAAGAATTATTGTTATGGATATTAGTAGAGATGGAGAAAAAAAAGAACCAAGATGTTTTGTCAATCCTGTCATTAAAAATAGAAATAAAGAAAAAGCAAAACATGAAGAAGGATGCTTATCTGTACCAGACCAATTTGCAGAGATAGAAAGACCTAATACATGTGAAGTTGAATATTTAGATTATAATGGAAAAAAACAATCATTAAAAGCAAATGGTTTATTAGCAACCTGTATTCAACATGAAATGGATCACTTAGAGGGAATTTTATTTATCGATTATTTATCAAAATTAAAAAAATCAATAATTATAAAAAAACTTTCCAAAATTAAGATGAATAGAAAGATTTTTTGAAAGATGTTAAAAAAAATTGTCTTTATGGGTACACCCTTTTTTGCTGTGCCAATATTAAAATCTCTTTATCAAAATGGATATTCTGTATCAGTAGTTTATACACAGCCGCCTCAAAAATCTCAAAGAGGACAAAAAATTAATAAATCACCAATTCAGGGAATTTCTGAAACTCTAAAAATAAAATATAGAACACCTAGTTCATTAAAAAATAATGAGGAAGAATATAATTATTTAAAAGAGCTAAATGCAGATATAGCAATTGTTGTTGCTTACGGACAAATTATTCCTAAAGAATATTTAAGTTTAGTTAAGAAAGGTTTTATCAATATACACGCCTCACTTCTTCCAAAATGGAGAGGTGCAGCACCTATCCAACGATCAATTATGAATTTAGAAAAAGAAACAGGCATTAGTATTATGAAAATAGGTGAAAAGCTAGATACAGGACCTGTTTGTAATTCTTATAAAGTAAATATTATGATCGATGATAATTTAGAAACAGTAGCTGATAAACTTTCTGCGTTAGCTGCAGAAAAAATATTAGATAATATCGATGAAATTTTAGAGGATAAAATAGAATTTAAAGAACAAAATCATAATGAAGCAACTTATGCAACTAAAGTCGAAAAAACAGAAGGTCAAATAGAATGGAGCGAAACTGCAGAAAATATTATTGGTAAAATCAATGGATTATATCCAAACCCTGGTGCTTTTTTTATTTATAATGGAGAGCGGTATAAAATTTTAAAGGCAAGTTTAGCACTTGGAAGTGGTGAAATTGGAGAAGTATTAGATAATTATTTAGAGGTTAGTTGTGGTAATAAAAAATCAATTAAAATTCTTGAGATTCAAAGACAAGGTAAAAGACTTCAAAATATTGGTGAATTTATGCTTGGATCACAGATTAAGAGGGGTTCAAACTTAAATAATGCATAGATATCAAATTCTAATTGAATATGTTGGAAGCAACTTTATTGGTTGGCAAATTCAATCTCAAGGAAAGTCAATTCAAAAATTAATGCAAACAAAATTATCTAAACTTTTAAAAGAAAAAATATCATTAATTGGATCTGGTAGAACAGACGCAGGAGTTCATGCTATTGAACAATCAGCACATTTTGAATGTAAAAAAAAAATTCAAAATTTAAATAAATTTTTAAAATCAATAAATCATTTTGTAAATGGTATGAATGTTTCAATTATTAATATAAAAAAAAGAAATATAAATTTTCATGCCAGGTTTTCTGCAAAACAAAGGATATATAAGTATGTAATTTTTAATCGAGTAAGTAGACCTTCTATAGAAAAAGGAAGAGGTTGGCATATAATTAAAAAGTTAGATATATCATTAATGAAAAAAGGTGCAAAAAAACTTTTAGGTAAAAAAGATTTTTCTACATTTAGATCCTCAAGTTGTAGCGCTAAAAGTCCAATAAGGACTATAAAATCAATTAAAATAAAATCGATTAAAGGAAGAATTGAAATACAATTTAAATCGCAATCATTTTTACAACAGCAAGTGAGATCAATGGTTGGTTGTCTAAAATATTTAGCTGAAAAAAGATGGAATTTAAAAAAATTTGACTTAGTTTTTAAATCAAAAAAGCGGATATATTGTGCTCCACCCGCACCAGCTGAGGGATTATTTTTAGAAAAAGTTATTTATTAGATTGTTGTCTGCTAATACTAAATCTTTTATTAATTCTCCATCTTGACTCAGCTCGAACAATATAACCACAGCAGTTTTTAGAACGACATTTACATGGAAACTGTTTATAGTCTTCATCATAACTAAACCCATAGTCACAAGTAAGCTCCTCACCTTTTTTAATATCTTTTATAGCAACTACCCATAACTTTAAGCCTGTTCCATTATAATCACAGTTATTAGAACAAGAATGATTTATTAAACGAGCTGTATTCCAAGATACATCACCATCAAGATCATACTTTTTATTTAAGTTGAAAAGATAAATTGGTTTTGCATTATCAAATTTTTCAGATTCCTCAGTTTGTTTTTTTGTAATAATTTTTCCAATATAATTAATAATTCTTTCACCTTCTCTTATATCTCTAGTTGCGTAAAGACCACGTCCTCTTTTATCAATATTTGATTTTTTAATTCTGTAGGATTTCATAGGAAGTTATTTAATGCCTATTAAAAAATTATCAATTAAATTCTAATAGTGCGTTGACATGCATCACTGTACTCTCCTTAAGTGCATTAAGGTCATAACCACCTTCTAAAATTGAAACAACTTTTCCATTACAGTATAATTTAGATAGTTCTAAAGTTCTTTTAGTGATTTCATAAAAATCTTTACTCTCCAGCTGAAACTGAGCTAGAGGATCATCTTTATGAGCATCAAAGCCTGCAGAAAGCAATATAAATTCAGGTTTAAATTCCTCTATTTTTTTAAGCACAAACTCATAAGCATTTAGATATTCTTCAGAAGTTGTGCCAGCAGGTAGTGGAATATTGAATATATTGTTATGTTTGCCTTTTTCTTGTTCTGTACCAGAACCTGGATAATAGGGAAATTGGTGAGTTGAAATATATAAAACTTTTTCATTATCATTAAAAATATCTTGAGTACCATTTCCATGGTGCACATCAAAATCAATGATTGCAACTTTATTAAGTTTATACTTATTTATTAAATAATTAGCTCCAATAGCTACATTGTTATAAATGCAAAATCCCATAGCTTTATTTTTTTCCGCATGATGACCAGGTGGTCTCACAGCACAAAAAGCATTTTTAAATTCTTTATCTTGAACACCATCGATTGCAGCAATAATTGATCCAACTGCATCTCTAGTAGCATATTTGCTTCCAGGTGAAACAATTGTGTCACCATCAAGAAAAGATAAACCATTTTTTGGAAATGATTGATTAACTTGATTTATATAATCAGAGGAATGAGTTTTAATTAAAAGAGATTGTTCAAATGATACTGATTTTTTCCAAATTAAATTTTTGTTGCCTATTTTTTTAAAGTTATCAATAATTGCAGTAACTCTATCAGCTTTTTCTGGATGTCCATCCCCTGTATTATGATCTTGATAAGTATCAGAAGTAATTAACCCAGTTTTCATTTAAGATTGATATTTTTGATAAACTATTCCTCGATCAGCCTTATTCATTGATTTAGTTTTTTCTATAAATTCATTTCTTTGATCTCTATTCTTAAAAATATAAAAACAAACAGTATTTTTAGAATGATAAATAGCCTTTAATTCATCATCAATTTCATTTAATTCTTTAGGAATATTTGCATTAATACAAATCATTTAAAATAATTTTTAAGAACTTCAGTATATATGCTTGTCAGTTTTTTTAAATCAGACAATGAAACAGCTTCATCTACCTTATGCATTGTTTTACCAACTAAACCAAATTCTAAACAGGGAGCTATTTTTCTAATAAATCTTGCATCAGAGGTACCACCAGTTGTCGAAAGTTGAGGTTTAATTTTTGTAATTTTTTTAATGATATCTCTAATCATAAAAGTTGTATTATTTGGTTTTGTAAGAAATGCCTCCCCAGAAACACTGTAATAAATTTTATATTTTGATTTATTTTTATTACTTATTTTTTTTATAATTTTATCAATTTTCTTTTTTATAGAGTTTGAAGTATGCTTATCATTAAATCTAATATTAAAAGAAGCGTTTGCTAATCCTGGTATTACATTATCTGCATAATTATTAATATTTATCTTAGTAATTTCTAAATTTGTAGGTTGAAAATTCTTTGTACCATTATCAAATTTAATTTCTTTTAATTGTTTTAATATTTGTACAAGTGCTGTAGATGGATTATTTGCTCTTTGAGGATAAGCTACATGACCTTGAATACCTAAAATTGAAAGTCTGCCAGTCATACTTCCTCTTCGGCCAATTTTGATCATTTCACCTAATTTGTTAGGGTTAGTTGGTTCACCAACTAAGCAAAAATCAATCTTTTCTTTTTTCTTTTTTAAATACTCAACTACTTTTTTAGTTCCATTAATTGCGACTCCCTCTTCATCACCAGTAATTAAAAGACTAATAGAGCCATTAAATTTTCTTTTATTTGCAGTGAAATTACTCACTGCAGAAACAAATGCAGCAATTGAACTTTTCATATCATTCGCACCTCTTCCAATTAAGTATCCTTTTTTAATTGAGGGTTTAAATGGGTTTACTGTCCAATCTTTTAAATTACCTGCCGGTACCACATCTAAGTGACCCGCATAACAGAAATTTGGACCCTTATTTCCAAGTCTTGCATAAAGGTTTTTTACTGACTTACTATCTTTTTCTTTAAATTCTAAAACTTTAGTTTTAAAGCCAAGAGTTTTAAGTTTTTTTTCTAAGAACTTCATAATTCCAGCATCAACAGGTGTTACTGATGGAAATTTAATTAGCGCCTTAGCTAATTGAAGTTCATTAATAGTAGTCATTATAAATTTATTCTCTTAATAGATCGTTAACAGAAGTTTTAGATCTTGTTTTTTCATCAACTTGTTTAATTATTACTGCACAATATAGTGAAGGTGCAGACGCATTATTTTTGTCAGGTAATGATCCAGGCACAACTACAGAATAAGGAGGAATTTTTCCATAAGTAATTTCTCCAGTTTTTCTATTTACTATTTTAGTCGATTGTCCAATGTACATCCCCATACTTAAAACAGATCCTTCTCCAACAGTTACTCCTTCAACAACTTCTGACATTGCTCCAATAAAACAATTGTCCTCAATAATAGTTGGTAATGCTTGAGCAGGTTCTAACACTCCACCAATTCCACTTCCAGCAGAGATATGACAATTTTTTCCAATTTGGCAGCAACTACCAGCACGACTAAAAGTGTCCATCATGGTGCCTTCATCAATATAAGCTCCAATATTTACATAGCAGGGCATTAGTACGGCATTTTTTCCAACAAATGATCCCTTTCTAACAGGAGAGTTTGGCACCATTCTAAACCCAGCTTTTTCATGATCTTCTTTAGTCCAACCAGCAGTTTTTCCTTTCAGCAAATGTGCTTTGTCGTACCAACTGCTGTATGGACCATTTAAATTTTCCATTGGGTATATTCTAAAACTTAGCATAATAGCTTTTTTAATGTGTTGATGAGTGATCCACTCACCATTAATCTTTTCTGCAACCCTTACTTTACCACTATCTAAATCATCAATTATTTGATTGATGGTATCCTTTAAACTTTGGTCAGAATCTTGGTTGACATTATCTTTATTTTCCCATGCCTCATTTATAATTTTTTCTATATTGCTCATATTTCTTTTTTAGATAGTTAATTTAATTATTCTTTAATATATTAATTTCTTGTAAAAAAGAAGGCAAGTTCTTAATCTTGTAATCTATATATGGCTTGTCAGAGTCTTTTTTTGCAAATGCTTCTTCATTTTCTAACCAACAAGTTTTCATTCCCAAATTTTTAGCTTGCTCTAAATTATGAGCAATATCTTCAATTAATATTGATTTTGTTGGATCTAAATTAAATGTTTCTACTATTTTTTTATAAGGATCAACTTTTGGCTTAGGTATAAAATTAGCATCAACAATATCAAATGTGCCATCAAATAAACCATTTATGCCAAGTTGTTTAGTTACATTTTCAACATGAGCATGAGAACCATTTGTAAAAATATATTTTTTTTCTTTAATCTTGATCAATTCCTCCTTCAATATTTTATCTTTTGGAAGCCAGCTAATATCTATATCATGAACAAATTCAAGAAATTCATGTGGATCAATTTTGTCATGATTCATCAATCCTGATAGCGTTGTTCCATATTCATAGAAATATTTTTTTTGAATTTCTCTTGCTTCAATTAAATCCACATTAAATTTCTTTGAAATGAAAGAAGACATTTTTTTATCAACTTCTGAAAAAACTTTGGTTTGACCACTGTAAAGAGTGTTATCAAGGTCAAAAATCCAATATTTTATATTAATTAAATTTTTCATTCTCTTATTAAAGTTCCAGAACCTTTATCAGATAATAACTCAAAAAGGATAGAATGATTTTTTCTACCATCGATTATCACGACACCTTTAACACCATTACTTGCTACATCAAGACAATTGTTGATTTTAGGAATCATGCCACCTGATATAACTTCTTGATTAATTAATTCTTTAGTTTTTTGAGAATTAATTTCAGGTATTAGTTTTTTTTCATTATCAAGTACGCCCTCTACATCGCTAATAATCATTAATCTTCTAGCTTTTAATTCTTTTGCTATTGAACCAGCAACAGTATCTGCATTGATATTAAAAGTTTGATTATTTTTATCTAATCCTAATGGAGCCACAACAGGAACTTCATTAACTTTAACAATTTCTTTTAAAACATTAGTTTTAATATTTGTGGGAATGCCCACAAAACCCAATTCATCACTTTCTGGTCTTACAGTTATTATATTGTATTCTTTTGAAGTTATTCTTCTTGTTCTACAAGACTGTTTTTGTAAAGCTTCAACAATTTCTTTATTAAATTCAATCAATACATCCTCAACTATATTGATAGTATTTTCATCTGTTACTCTCAGTCCATTAATAAAATTACTTTTAATATTTAGTTCTAAAAGTTTATTATTAATTCTTTTTCCACCACCATGAATAATTATAGGATTAAAACCAAGCTTTTTTAAAACAGCAACATCTTCAATAAATATTCTAAATAATTTTGGATCAACTAAAACACTACCACCACATTTAATAACAATAGATTCATCATTATATTTTTCTAGGTATTTTTTTACCTCCTTAACTGTCGGGCCATCTTTAGGTAAAATCTTTATTAATTCTTCTTCTTTTAGTAATGACATTTAAGTTGTTTTAATAGTCATTTTTCTTTGGACAATATATTGTTGAATCATTGTGAAGATATTGTTGAAGCTCCAGTAAATAACAAGACCCGCAGGAAATGGTGCAAGAATTACAGTCAAAAATATTGGGAAGAACATAAAAATTTTAGCCTGTATTGGATCTGGTGGAGTGGGATTAAGCTTTTGTTGTATGAACATAGTGATACCCATAATTATAGGCCATGCACCTATTAATAAAAAAGATGGCGGATCCCAGGGAATTAAACCAAAAACGTTAAATAAAGACGTTGGGTCTCTGTCACTCAAGTCATGTATCCAACCATAAAATGGCATGTGTCTCATTTCAATGGTAACAAACAAAACTTTGTATAAGGCAAAGAAAACAGGAATTTGAACTAATATAGGAAGACAGCCACTCATAGGATTAACTTTTTCTTTTTTATAAAGAGCCATCATTGCTTTTTGGAGTTCCATTTTATCCTTATGAACTTCCTTAAGCCTTTTCATTTCTGGAGCTAAAAGTTTCATTTTTCCCATACTTTTAAAGCTAAAGTTGGCAAGTGGAAAAAAAGCCAATCTAATGCAAACTGTAACAGCAATAATTGCCAAACCATAATTGCCAAGTAGTTTAAAGAAATAGTCTAATACAAAAAATAAAGGCTTGGTTATAAAATACATAAAGCCCCAATCAATTGCTAGATCAAATTTATTGATATCTAAATTTTCAGCATAACCATCAATGACATTAACTCTTTTGGCAGCAACTATAATTTGAATTTCTTCTTCAAAATAACTTTTTGGATTAACTTTGATAACTTCAGATACATAGCTAGCTCTGAATTTATTTTTGTAATCAAACTTCAATGTAAAGCTTTTACCTTTAGGAGGTATAACTGAAGTAACCCAAAATTTATCTGAAATAGCAACAAAACCTTCCCGTGCTTTTTGAGAAAACTCTTTTTCCTGAATATCGTCATAATCTTCCTCAATTAATTCATCATCAAGCACTGATAAAAATCCTTCATGTAAAATATAAAAACCTGATATTTCTGGTAATTTATTCCTAATTATTTGACCATAAGAATAGAAATTATAAGATTTATCTGATTTATTAATTATTTTTTCTCTTACAGTGAATAGAAATTGATCATCTAAACTAATATGTTTTTCAAACGTAATATTTTGAGAGTTGCTCCATGTTAGTTTTACAGGATTATTATTTGTTAATTTTTTATTTCCAGAAACTTTCCAAACTGTAGAAGCATCAGGCAAATCTATTTCTTTCATCTGTTCATTCCTCTGAATAAAGCCACTTTCAATCAAATAACCATCTTCAAAATTCCTTGGGCTTAATAGAGTTATTTTATTGCTCCCATTAAGTTTGACATTGTATTCCTTGAAAGTTAAATCATCTATTGCTGCACCTTTTAGAGAAATAGACCCAATAACACTGCCATTTTCAAATTCAATTCTATCATTTTCTTTTAAAGCATCTGTTCTTGAAATTTTTGTAAAATTTTCGTTTTTATCTAAGCTAGGGGTATCTGCATTATTTTCAATTTTTTCTTGTTCAGCTGAATTTTTTTTTATGGTTGTAGGGTCAGGTTGAAAAAAAAGAGTGTATAAAACAATTACTGCTGCTGATAGTGATATTGCTGCTATTACATTTTTAGTATCCATTATTTTTTTGTCTTTAATTCTTTGATTACTGGATCAAATCCTTCACCACCACCCAACATTTTAATAGGGTGACATGAAAAAATTCTTTTTGTACTTTTTGAGATTCCTTTAATAGGCCCAAATGTTTTTATACACTCGATTGCATATTCTGAACAAGTTGGAAGGTACCTACACGAAGGAGTTAAGTAGGGGCTAATAATCATTTTATAAAGTTTGATCAGGCCAATTAAAATTTTTGATATAATTTTCATTACTTAATTTTTTCTATATCTTGAAATAAAGTATCTTTTATTAACGCATATTCATTGTTTAGCATAGTTATTTTCGCAATCACAAGATAAGAATAGTCAAAGTTTATTGGTATTTTTTTTACAGCCTCGTTGATAATATTTCTTAATCTTCTTTTGATTTTGTTTCTCTTTACAGCACCACGGATCAGTTTTTTTTTAGTTACAAAGCTGATATTTAGTCTTTTATTATCTTTGTCCTCAAGGGGACCAAAAAAAAGAGTAATATATTTATTTGAAATTTTTTTCTTTTTAAGTAATTTTTTAAAATCTTCGTTTTTAGAAAGAGCAACAATTTTGCTTTTCATTTAGTGTAGCTTATTTACCTTTTGGCTTTTTTTGAGTAGACGACACTGTAAGATTTTTACGTCCTTTATCACGTCTTCTTTTAAGAAGTTTTTTCCCACCTTTAGTTGCCATCTTTGATCTGAAACCATGTTTCTTAAGACGTTTTCCAACTTTGGGTTGATATGTTCTTTTCATAGGATTTATTTAAGTATTTTTAAATTTCGCCCTTTATAGTAATTATATGTATAAATAGCAAATAGAAGATTTTATAATACATTCAGTTAATTATGGAAAAATCAAAAAAAGTTAAGATAACTTTAGCTTTATTTTACCTTCTGGCTATTTCGTCATTTTTATACTTTTTTTTATCAAAATTTACTCTTGAAGAATTAACTAGCTACGAATTTATCAAAAATAATAGGGACTATTTTTTTGAATTAAAACAAACTAATTTATTTTTAATCTCACTTGTGTTTCTGTTATTTACAATTTTTTGGGTTATTATGGCTGGGTTTGGTTCACCAATTGCACTCATAGCGGGGTTTATTTTTGGTAAGTGGTTAGGTACATTTGTTTTGACAATTGGGATGACTGCCGGTGCTACAATTTTATATATTTTTGCAAATTATTTTTTTAAAGAAATTATTAAAGAAAAATTCTTAACAAAGTTTAAAAGTCTAGAAGTAAAATTTAAAAAATCAGAGTTTATTTATCTTTTAATTTATAGGCTCATAGGAGGAATTCCTTTTGTGATTTCAAATATATTGCCCTGTATCTTTAATGTTAAAACAAGTAATTTTTTTTTGGCAACTATAATTGGTATTATTCCGCAATTATTTTTATGGGTTTCAATTGGTAGTGGTCTTGAAAAAATTATTGACCAGAATTTAGATGCCCCAGAAATTAAAGATATAATTTTTTCTCCAGATATATATGTTCCTCTAATTGCTTTCATAGTGTTAATATTAATCTCAATTATAGCTAGAAAACTATTCTACAAAAAATAGTCTGGTGCCCCCACCAAGAATCGAACTTGAAATTTATCCTTACCATGGACATGTTATGCCATTTAACTATAGGGGCTATTTTGGTATTTATTGAAGTATTTCTATAATAAATCATTTTTTTCAAAATATTGCCTTAATTTTTTTCATATAATGATTTATATCTAGCAGAGGAAATTTTTATGGGAATTCATTACGATTATAAATCTACTAAAGGTAATAAGCTGATGGAGAAGCAAGCCAAGAGGGAAAAAAAGCTTGCAGAAAAAAGAGCAAAGCGTGAGGCCAAAGAAGGTCCAAAGGTACAAGATGAGCCAGATAAAACTTTAGATGCATCCAAGCCTATCACTTTAGATTTTTTAACCAATCCAGATAAATAATGATGGATAAAAAAAAAAATGAAAAATTAAGTTTAGCACTTAAAAAAAATCTTAAAAAAAGAAAAATTTTTCAAAAAAAAAATAAGAAAAAAAGTAAATAATGTCAGTACTTTCTGATAAATCTATAAGAAAACTTGCACTCGAAGAAGCAATGATTTCTCCTTTTGTAGATAAACAAGTAAGAGATGGTAAAATTTCTTATGGTTTAAGTTCATTTGGATATGACGCAAGAGTATCTGATGAATTTAAGATATTTCACAATGTAAACTCTTCTATTGTTGACCCTAAAAAATTTACTTCAGATAATTTTGTTACAAAAAAAAGCTCTGAATATATTATTATCCCTCCAAATTCTTTTGCTTTAGGAACTACAATAGAAGTTTTTAAAATTCCAAGAGACATTATGTGTATTGTTGTTGGTAAAAGCACTTATGCAAGAACTGGAATTATAGTTAATGTAACACCAATTGAATCAGAATTTTTTGGGACTGTTACTCTAGAGTTTTCAAATACCACTCCACTACCAGCAAAAATATATGCAAACGAGGGAGTTGCTCAATTTTTATTTCTAAAAGGAGATCAAGCTCCAGAAACTTCATACGCTGACCGTAAAGGTAAATATATGGGTCAAACTGGAGTAACTTTGCCAAAAGTATAATCATGAAAAAGTTGGAAGTCTTTGGGGCAGCAAAGCTCAAGGGACAAATTATAATTTCAGGTTCTAAAAATGCGTCTCTGCCAATCTTGGCTGCTACTTTATTGTCTGATAAAAAAATATCTTTAACAAATCTACCTAAGGTAAAAGATATTGAAACAATGATACTGTTATTGAAGTCTTTAGGTTCATCTGTTGGAAATAATAAAAAAACACTTACCATTAATAACAATAAACAAATTAAAACTTTTGCAGCTTATAGTTTAGTTAAGACTATGAGAGCAGGAATATTAGTTTTGGGACCATTGCTTGCAAAGTTTGGCAAGGCAAAAGTATCTTTGCCAGGTGGCTGTGCAATCGGTTCAAGACCAGTTGATCTTCATTTACAAGCACTATCAAAGCTTGGAGTAAAATATAAAATCATCCAAGGGTATGTTCACGCAAATGCTCCCAAAGGTTTAATTGGAGCAAATATTGAGTTTCCAAAAATTTCAGTTGGTGCTACAGAAAATTTGATTATTGCATCTTGTTTAGCTAAAGGAAAAACAATATTATCAAATTGTGCAGTAGAACCTGAAATCAAAGATTTGGTTAATTTCTTAATTAAGATGGGCTGTAATATTAAATGGACTGCTAAAAGAAACATTGAGATTGAAGGAGTGAATGATCTTAAGGAATTAAATTATGCAGTAATGCCTGATAGAATAGAGGCAGGAACCTATTTAATCGCAGCTGCATTAACTGAAGGAAATTTGAAGATTACAGGAATTGATCCTAAGATAATAATTACAGAAATTAACATTTTAAAAAAAGTAGGTTCAAAAATAACTTTAAGAAAAAATGAAATAATTATTCAAGGAAGTAAAAAAATTAAAAGCATAAACATCAAAACATCTCCTTATCCAAATTTTCCAACTGATCTACAGGCGCAAATGATGGTATTATTATGCAAGGCTAACAAGAAATCTTATATTAGAGAAGAAATATTTGAAAATAGATTTATGCACGTAGCTGAATTAAATAGAATGGGAGCAAAAATTTCTATCAATGGAAATAAAGCAACAATAGAAGGAAATATTAAATTTGAAGCAGCAGAACTAATGGCAACAGATTTAAGAGCGTCTGTTTCTCTAATACTTGCTGCACTCACAGCCAAAGGAAAGTCAGTAATTAATAGAATATATCACCTTGATAGAGGGTACGAGAACATAGAAAAGAAGCTAAAAAAAATAGGTGCCAAAATTAAAAGAGTAAATTGATGGAAAAAAAATATTTATCAAAAATTATTGTAAATGATAATGAAGGTTTACAAATGATTTCAGCATGCTGTGCTGGAGCTGAGATTAAAGTAAGTGAAATCAAATATCTTCAAAAAAATAAGGTTTTCTTATTATCTTTAAAGCGAACAAAAATTGAAACAGAAAATGAGGGTAAAAAAGTAAATAGCATCTGTAAATTTGAGTTTGTGGATAGTGTTAAATCTAAGAATATAAAACAAGATGATGTTGATCAAAAACTTGAATTGATAACTATGGATTATTTAAAAAATAATGACAATTATGAGATTAGCTTAATTTTTACTAATAATGCATATATAACTTTATCGACAGAAATAATTGAAGTAACTCTTGATGATCAAAATAAAATTGATTAATGATTAAAATATTAGACAGTAAAATTAAAAACTTTGATGTAACTTTAGATAAATTGCTATCTAAAAGAAAAAACAAAGTTCAGCTAAACTCAGTTTCAGTTACTAAAATTATTAAAGATGTAAAAAAAAATGGAGATAAAGCTATTTTAAAATATGAAAAAAAATTTAATAAAAATAGTATTATTATTCCAAATCCAAAACAAATAACTAAAGTTATAAGGCCTCTAGACTCAAAAGTTAAAAAAGCAATAGATCTAGCTTATAATAGGATTTATAAATTTCATTCATTACAAAAATTTAAAAATATTTCTTACACAGATAAACTACGAAATAAATTGGAATATAAATATGTTCCAATTGAATCAGTTGCAATTTATGTACCAGGTTCAACAGCTTCATACCCATCAAGTGTTTTAATGAATGCAATTCCAGCTCTTGTTGCGGGAGTTAAAAGATTGGTGATGATTAATCCAGGTCAAAAAGGTAAACAAAATCCTGCCGTATTATACGCTGCCAGAAAATGTAAAATTAAAGAGATCTATTCAATAGGTGGGCCATCAGCGATTGCAGCAGTTGCATATGGTACTAAAAAAATTAAAAAAGTTGATAAAATTGTGGGCCCTGGAAACTCTTATGTAGCAGCAGCTAAAAAAGAGGTCTTTGGTGATGTAGGAATTGAAGGGATGATTGCTGGACCTTCAGAGGTGACAATAGTATGTGATAAGTTCTCAAGTCCAGAATGGATTGCAAGTGACCTAATAGGACAAGCAGAACATGATAAACTTGCTCAATGTATTTTAATTTCAAAAGACAAATTAATTATCAAAAAAGTTAATGAAGAAATTAATAAACAATTGAAAGATTTATCAAGAAGTACAATTGCAAAAAAGAGTTTGATCAATAATGGAATTTTAATTCATATGTCATCTGATCAAAAAATTATTGATACCATAAATAAAATTGCTCCTGAACATTTGGAGCTAAATATTAAAAACTATAAAAAAATGATTGGACAAATTAAAAACTCAGGATCTATATGTTTAGGCAAGTATGCGGTTATGGCTATGACTGATTATAATGTTGGCACAAATCATGTATTACCAACTAATTCTTCAGCAAGATATTCAAGTGGTATTAGTGTTAATGAATTTTACAAAAGAATTTCATACATAAAACTATCAAAAAAAGGGATTGAAACCCTTGGTCCATCAGTTATAACACTTGCAAACTACGAAGGTTTAGTGGGACATGCTAGATCAATAGAAAAAAGAATTAGGAGAAAATAAATTTGTCAAAACAAGAAATGCTGTCATTTTCAGGAATTGTTGAGGATCTACTTCCAAACGCAATGTTCAGAGTGAAATTAGAAAACGGCCATATTGTTACAGCACATGCTGCTGGCAAACTGCGTAAGAACAGAATTAGAGTACTCCAAGGTGATAAGGTTCAAGTAGAAATGACACCTTACGATTTGACCAAAGGTCGTATCACTTTTAGAGGTTAATATGGGGCCCTGTAGCTCAGTTGGTAGAG